>Ga0214235_1000342_pt1 | contig 20675 bp, 20 predicted proteins | sample TroBogypolimnion_2_FD_153073 | JGI IMG/M metagenome (GOLD analysis project Ga0214235, IMG submission 153073) | Freshwater microbial communities from Trout Bog Lake, WI - 15JUL2008 hypolimnion | ecosystem: Environmental > Aquatic > Freshwater > Lake > Hypolimnion/Profundal zone ... | reverse complement strand
TTCAAAAAATATATTTAGCAATCTGATTGCTGCCACCCTCCTGCTTAGTTCAGGCCTTGCTTTTGCTCAAGTCAATATCGGCCTACCTACTGTTGAATTAAAAACAGGCATCTACCGTATACAGGCGGAAATTGCCGATACGCCGAACGCTAGAGAGGTCGGCCTCATGAATCGCACTAGTATGCCGACCAATTCCGGAATGCTATTTATCTTCGAACAAAAAGCGGGTCACTGCTTCTGGATGAACAATACTAAGATTCCGCTATCGATTGCATTCATTGCTGATGATGGCAAGATTGTGAACATTGAAGAGATGCAGGCAGAGACTACCAACAACCACTGCCCTAAAGCCGCTATCCGCTATGCGCTAGAGATGAATAAGCAATGGTTCTCAGAGCGTGTGATTGTGCCGGGTAGCGTGATTAGCGGATTGCCTAGAAAGTAAATCTTTACTAGTTTTTTAATATGAACTGAGCCGCAGCTTTAACAAACTCGGGCTCTTTTTGATTAAAGCCATGGTAAGCCCTTGAACCACAAACGTCACCTTGGCTGACTCCGCCATCAATCTGAATAAATTGAGAAACAGATTCTTTAGGCCTACTTTCAATGATTCTCTCTGAGCTTGCAAATGGTGTTGAGGCACAACCATCGTCAACATGGTGGATGGCTAGCACCGGAACCTTGACATCCGAAGCCACAGAAGCAGACCTATAAGTTCCTGCAACAATAACTCCTGCTATCAATTTCTCCTGCTCTTTTCCCCCATTAACAAACTCGGTGACACTTACAGTGCCCATGCTGTGCCCAAAAATCCACACTGGGAGATTGAACTTTTCTTTGTAATAAGTCACAACATTAAAAATTCTTTGTTGATGATCTCTGATAGACCGAGAATTACGCATGCCTGCCCCCAGATCATATGGGGTATCAACCAAAACAGAATCGATTCCATATTGGGCCCAGAGATCCTTAGACCTTACAAAAGTATGTCCATTACTTGTAGAGCCATCATTCTGAAGATTTAAGACTCCACCACCCCCGGGAAACAATAAGACTATTGCCTTTGCATTTTTCACTGGGGACAGTAATGTTCTAGTCGGGGCATCATCCTTGTAAGGAACATCGAATACCTGAGAATAAGCGACGGAGGCTATAAGCATCCCGAGAGAGGCAATAATGTGAGTGATCTTCATTTTTGGATTCTTACATGTCACAAAATAAAAAGCCACCCGAAGGTGGCTTTCTTTAAAACACATCTGGTTTACTCAAAATGGCAAACGTAGTGCACAGGTTGCTCAGCACGAATAATGAAGTAACCACCCTTCTCTACTTCCCAACTCTGGCCAGCCTTGAACTGTTGTTCAGGGGCACCGTTGATGCTGACAAAAGCGTTGCCATCGACTACTTCCATAACTTCCTTAGTAGTTAAGTCAAAACGTAAGGTGCTTGGCAACACTACGCCTACGGACTTACGCACGCCATTAGGCAAGGTCACGGTATGTGAAACGCACTTGCCGTCAAAAAATACATTGGCTTTCTTGCCTACGGAAACTTGATCAAATTGCATACTGATTCTTTCTATTCGGTTTAGTTCTAATAATTTGCTGATTCTTCTTTGCGTTATTTCTTAGCGCGCTTACGTCTAGCTGTTTCAGCAATCCGCATACGTAAGGCATTGAGCTTAATAAAGCCACCAGCATCGGCTTGGTTGTACGCGCCGCCATCATCATCAAAGGTGGCGATATTTTGATCAAACAAAGTATTGGCAGAATCACGAGAAATCACAGATACCGAGCCTTTGTAGAGCTTCAAGCGAACCACGCCATTGACTGCCTGTTGCGTGTGATCAATCAAAGTCTGCAGGGCCAGACGCTCTGGCGCCCACCACAGGCCGTTGTAAATCAAGCTTGCATAGCGGGGCATCAAATCGTCCTTCAAGTGAGCCACTTCGCGATCTAGGGTAATACTTTCGATACCACGGTGCGCCTTAAGAAGAATGGTACCGCCAGGGGTTTCATAGCAACCGCGGCTCTTCATACCAACAAAGCGGTTTTCAACGAGGTCAAGGCGGCCAATGCCATGTTTACCACCGATGCGATTTAACTCGGCTAATAGCTCATGCGGCTTATAAGATTTACCGTCAATAGCTACTGGATCGCCAGCCTTAAATTCAATCTCAATAATTTCTGGGGCATCTGGAGCTTTTTCTGGAGAAACCGTCCAACGCCACATAGACTCTTCTGCTTCGGCATTTGGATTCTCGAGATGACGGCCTTCATAACTAATGTGCAATAAGTTGGCATCCATAGAGTATGGTGAGCCACCTTGCTTATGCTTCATCTCGACTGGAATACCATGCTTTTCTGCGTACGCCATCAACTTCTCGCGTGATAGGAGATCCCACTCGCGCCAAGGGGCAATCACTTTAATTCCTGGCTCTAGGGCGTAGTAACCCAACTCAAAGCGAACCTGGTCATTACCTTTACCAGTTGCTCCATGAGATACAGAATCAGCACCAGTTAAGCGTGCAATTTCAATTTGACGTTTCGCAATCAATGGACGCGCAATTGATGTACCTAATAGGTATTCGCCTTCATAAATCGTATTGGCTCGGAACATTGGGAATACAAAGTCGCGCACAAACTCTTCGCGCAAGTCATCAATAAAGATATTTTCTGGTTTGATACCAAATTGCAAAGCCTTGGCGCGCGCGGGTTCCAACTCTTCACCCTGACCCAAGTCCGCTGTGAAGGTCACGACCTCACAGCCATAGGTATCTTGTAGCCATTTCAAGATCACGCTGGTATCTAAACCGCCGGAATACGCTAAGACTGCTTTTTTAATATCGGACATTTTTTATTCAATCAAAAATTAACTAAAAACTCACTAAAACAACACTACGACAAATGACTTGGTATTTTATTGCTTACGTTTTATCACTTACTCTAAACGACCACAGAGTAAATACTCCATCAAAGCCTTTTGCACATGCAGACGATTTTCCGCCTCTTCCCACACAATGCTTTGTGGGCCATCAATCACGCCTGCAGAAACTTCTTCGCCACGATGGGCTGGTAAGCAATGCATGAATAAGGCATCTGGCTTGGCTAGAGACATCAGCTCTTCATCAACCATCCAGTCTTGGAATGCATTCATGCGCAAAGTATTCTCATCCTCATAACCCATGCTCGTCCATACATCAGTCGTTACTAAGTCAGCGCCTTTACAAGCTTCTTTAGGGTCAGCAAAGATCGTCAAATGTTTTGCTGCTTTTGCAGTCAAACGCGCTGGATCTAATTGATAGCCCTCTGGTGCTGAGAAGCGTAACTGGAAGTCCAGGCACTCCGCGGCTTGAAGCCAGGTGTAAGCCATATTATTAGCATCACCCACCCAAGCAACCGTCTTGCCTTGAATAGGACCACGAGCTTCGACGAAAGTAAAAATATCTGCCAAGACCTGACAAGGATGAAACTCATTCGTTAAACCATTAATTACCGGTACTCGAGAGTTAGCAGCAAAGCGCTCAATAATCTCCTGTCCAAAGGTACGGATCATGATGATGTCCGTCATCCTAGAGATCACCTGCGCAGCGTCCTCTACAGGCTCACCACGGCCTAATTGGGTATCGCGAGTGTTTAGGTATACCGCATGACCACCAAGCTGATGGATGCCCGCCTCAAAGGACAGACGGGTGCGAGTTGAGTGCTTCTCAAAAATCATTGCCAAAGTACGGTCATGCAGTGGGTGCCATGTCTCGTAACTCTTAAATTTAGCTTTAAGCCAAGCTGAACGCTTGAGCAAATAGTCATACTCATCACGAGTGAGATCAGAAAACTGCAGGTAGTGCTTTACCTTACCAGGCGCTTGGGGCTTTGCCAGGGATGTCATAGTTGAGCTTTCTACTAAAGTTTTGGCTTGCATTTTTTTCTTCAAACATTTAGCTGCACGAAAATAGGTCCCAAAGTCATCTTACGGCCAACTCGGGCTGTTAAGCTTAAGAGCTTAACAAGATCACCTCTTACAACCTTCATTACGCGAACTTGAACCACAAAAAGCTTTTCATTCAAGGCATTACCACTTCTGGCAAACCGTTTCGACCCAGCGATTGGGCGGAGCGTCTGTGCGGGGTAATGGCTACTTTTCGCCCTCCCGGCGATTCCGGGGACCCTCGCTTCACTTATTCGCCCTATGCCAGACCAGTGCTTATTGCAACAGTGAAATGCGTTGTTATTGATACTAGGCTGAGGGACCTAGATCCTCGAGCGCTAGACTTTGTCATGAACTTTGCCAAAGACAACAACCTACCGATCGAAGAGGCTTGTGAGTTCAACCCAACAGCCCCTGCCCAGCCTTAAAAACAAAAACCCGCTCTGATGAGGAGCGGGCCTAGGTCGAAACTACTTCGACCAGCCTAAAACTAAAACTGTATTACGCTGCCATCGCCTTGATAGCAGCAGACAAACGTGACTTCTGACGAGCTGCAGTGTTTTTGTGAGCAATCTTTTTGTCAGCAATCTTGTCGATTGTTGCTTGGGTTGCTGAAAACACTTTAGCTGCAGCAGCTTTGTCACCAGTTTCAATCGCTTTACGAACTGCCTTAATGGAAGTACGGAGCTTTGAACGCAAACTGGAGTTATGTTCGTTTTGTTTTACTGCTTGGCGTGCACGCTTGCGCGCTTGTGCTGTATTGGCCATCTTTAAACCTTGCCTCTATAAATTGCAAAATGCGATTAGTTAAAAATCTTGCGGACTTGCCAGATTCATAAGCAAGCTCGCCAAAACCCAAGATTTTACCTTAAAGGGGCAAAAAAGCCCAGCCGACTGATAAATAGGTGAAAATCGGCTCATGAATCTGCTTTCAGCCGCTGCCAAGGTCAGCTCCCTCACTATGGTGTCCCGTATTACGGGATTACTCCGGGAGACCCTCATTGCGCGTAGTTTCGGGGCTTCTGAGTGGACGGATGCCTTTAATGTGGCTTTTAGACTACCCAATTTACTCCGTCGATTATTTGCCGAAGGGGCCTTTTCCCAGGCTTTTGTACCTATTTTGGGAGAAATTTCCAGTCAAGGCGACCAAAAACAGGCCCAAATCCTCGTAAATGCAGTCTCTACCCTCTTATTTTGGGCTTTGCTGCTCACGGTATTGGCTGGCGTAATTGGTGCCCCAGTGCTCATTTTGCTCATTGCTACAGGATTTAAGGGTGGGCCGGCCTATGAGGCTAGCGTAGTCATGACAAGGATCATGTTTCCTTACATTGGCCTGATTTCACTAGTTTCGCTATCAGCTGGCATTTTGAACACATTCCAGCGTTTCGCGATTCCGGCCTTTACCCCCGTTTTACTCAATTTGGCATTAATCGGTAGCGCGCTATTTTTAGCACCCCATCTGGAGCAGCCTATTTATGCTCTCAGTATTGGCGTTCTCCTTGGTGGTGTTTTGCAGCTGGGGATTCAAATTCCCGCGCTCAAACGAATTGGTTTATTGCCGCGTATTGGCTTATTACCGGGCGCTATAAAAACAGCCATTACCAATCCCGATGCAAGACGTGTGTTGCGTTTGATGGGACCCGCAGTATTTGCAGTATCGGTCGCGCAGATCTCCCTCATCATTAACACCAATATTGCTTCACGTCTGCAGGCGGGAAGTGTTTCTTGGTTGTCATATGCCGATCGCTTAATGGAGTTTCCAACCGCCTTACTTGGCGTTGCACTAGGTACTGTTCTTTTGCCCAGCTTGAGTAAAGCCAATGCAAAGAATGATCAAGCGCATGCTGGAGAACTTCTTGTCTGGGGATTGCAGCTGACATTCTTGCTGGCTGCTCCTTGTGCGCTAACGCTCTTTATTTTTGGCGAACCCTTGGCTGCAGTCTTGTATCACTACGGAAAATTCAATGCGTTAGATGTCCTCATGACTCAACGTGCTTTATCAGCCTATGGTGTTGGCTTAATTGGCTTGATTCTGGTAAAGATTTTGGCGCCCGGCTTTTATTCTCGCCAAGATATTCGTACGCCAGTCAAAATTGGCTTGCTCGTTTTAGTTGCTACGCAGTTAGCCAACCTCGTCTTTGTACCCTGGCTTGGTCATGCTGGACTTGCTCTTTCTATTGGAACAGGCGCCTGCCTCAATGCCATCCTGCTGTGGGTTGGACTGCATCGACGCGGCGCCTTACCCAGCTCCGCCTGGGCTAAGTACTTAGGTCAATTGCTCCTGGCTCTGACTCCTTTCGCGGCAGTGCTTTTTTATGCTGCAGGTGCGCACAACTGGATTGAACTACAAGCGCAGCCATGGTTACGGATTGGCTTGCTAGCCGCATGGCTAGCTCTTGCTGCGATTGTTTACTTTGCGTCCCTTGGTTTAGTAGGAATTCGCTGGCAAAAATTCTTGCGTCATGCAAAATAGCTCCTATGCCAACACAACAACTCGACTATTTCACTTCCCTAGTTGCTGAAGACGAACACTTCCCGTTGACGGAAGCCGCCATTGCTGTCGCACAACATGCCTATCCTGATTTAGATGTTCAAGGCATCCTGGATAAGCTAGATCAACTAGGGAATACATTAAAGTCGCGCGTCACTCCTGATACATCGCCAATCCAGCGCCTACAAATTCTGAAGCACTTCTTTTATACCGAGTTAGGCTTTGGTCCAAATCCAAACGATTTTTATGCGCCTGAAAATTCTTACTTACATTACGTATTAGAGAATCGCAGAGGTATTCCAATCTCCTTAGCTATTCTGATGATCGAATTGGGTAACCAAATTGGTTTGAAGATTCGTGGTGTTTCTTTTCCAAACCACTTCATGATGCGCATCTCATTGCAGCAAGGTGAAGTGATTATGGATCCCTTGACTGGTGAGTCACTCTCTAAGACTCAGCTTCAAGAAATGCTTGATCCCTACTTGGATGCCAAGGGTTATCGTGGTGAACTCAGCTTGCCCCTCAACATCTTCCTGCGCGCATCAAGCCCAAGGGAGATTCTGTCGCGCTTCTTGCGTAACCTCAAAATGATTTACTCAGAGCATGAGCGCTGGGAGCGCCTTCTAGGCATACAAGAACGTCTCGTGATTCTGTTACCAGACTCTGCTGAGGAGATTAGAGATCGAGGATTAATCTTCGCTCAGCTGGAATATCTTCGCCCAGCTTTGGAAGATATGCATCGCTACCTTAGTGAAATGCCAGAAGCAGAAGATGCAAGTGATATTCGTGAGCATATCGCTACGCTTGAAAGCCAGACCAAACTACATTAAGCAGCGCTAAAGCCAAATGATTTTTTAGCTTTAGTTTTTTAATATACTTCCTCAGTTTTACTTGGGCTTAAACATTTTGTAGAGTGCTGCGCATGCAACTGGAATCGCTGCTGCGCCAATTCCAACTAACACAATCACATTCAAGTTTTGGCGAATGATAGGAATATTGCCAAAGAGGTATCCGGCAATCACCAAGCCAAATACCCATAAAGCAGCGCCAGTAATATTGAACAACTGAAAGCGTGAGAAATTCATTGCGGATACACCAGCAATAAAAGGCGCAAAGGTACGAATGATTGGTAAAAAGCGTGCCAGGATGATGGTCTTGCCACCATGCTTTTCATAAAAAGCTTGGGTCTTTAATAACGCACCTTGATCGATCCAGCGCGATTGACTGCTAAAGACGCGTTTACCAATCCAGCGGCCAATGAAGTAATTCACGGTATTGCCTGCAACTGCGGCAATTAACAAGCCGATGCATAAGCTCAGAATATTGAAATGCTCAGTAGCGCAGTAAGCCCCAGCAATAAACAAGAGAGAATCACCTGGCAAAAATGGAGCGACTACTAAACCTGTCTCTGCGAAAACAATCGCAAACAACAAGCCATAAGCCCATGGACCATATTGCTGAATCACAACATCAAGGTGTTTATCAATATGCAGCAATAAATCGCCTAGCTGTAAAAGGGTATCCATGAATCTGCACTCCAAATTGAGGTTTGATGCGGATATTAACAGGCTCTTATAATCAAGTATGCCAACTGAACCCTACATTCAGCCTATGCATGCTCCAAACGATATCCCTACCCTTTGTATTGTTGGGCCAACTGGTGCAGGCAAAACTGATCTCGCCATGACTTTGGCCGAGTATGCAAAATCGATTGGCCTAACGATTGAGCTCATCAGCATGGACTCTGCATTGGTCTATCGTGGCCTAGACATCGGCAGCGCTAAACCAAGTAAAGCTGAGCAGGCCGCTGTCATTCATCATCTCATAGACATCATCGAGCCCACTGAGGTTTACTCGGCCGCTCGTTTTGCTAAAGATACAAAACGTCTTTGCGCGGAAATTCGTGAGCGAGGAAATATTCCGGTTGTTGTTGGTGGCACCATGTTGTATTGGCGGGCATGGGCACACGGCCTTTCTACCCTTCCTCCAGCGAACCCAGGAATACGCGCCCGCTTGGATGAAGAAGGAAAATCTATCGGCTGGCCAGCGATGCATGAAAAGCTTGCCAAGATCGACCCTCAAACTGCCGCCCGCTTAAAGCCCAATGATTCTCAGCGAGTACAGCGTGCATTAGAAGTTTTTGAAATCACCGGTAAACCGATGTCAGAGTTACTGGCCGACTCACCCAGCGAAGATGGTAGAGAAGGCTCAGCCATTCCACCATGGATCGATTTAGTCTCACTCGAGCCCAGCGATCGCAAACGATTGCATCTCAACCTTGAAAAACGTTTTGATGAAATGCTGGCTGCTGGATTTATGGATGAAGTGAGAGCGCTTCGTGCGAACGCTGGATTGCATACCGATTTACCAGCAATTCGTTCAGTGGGTTATCGCCAAGCATGGGAGTTTCTGAATGGAGAAATTGATGCTGAACAAATGCGCTACAAGGCATTGGCAGCGACTAGACAACTTGGCAAGCGCCAATTGACATGGCTACGAGCAATTGAGGGAAGGAAAACGTTTGACCCCTTCAACCCCGAAGAGTTGAAGGCGGCTTTAAATTACTGCAAGAAGAATTTAAGCAAGTAATTTAGCAAATCAGCGACTTAAATCACAATCGTTTGTGGGGCATCTTTTGGACGCTCAACCACTTCACCAACCGTCCAGGCCTTGAGGCCTTGAGCAGTTAATGACTTGATTGCTGTATCCGCTTGATCGGGAGATACGATTACCACCATGCCGATACCGCAGTTAAATACACGGACCATCTCTGCATCAGCCACTCCACCCTTCATCTGCAACCAACGGAAGAGATCTGGCATTTGCCAGCTATCGCGATGCAATACTGCTTGTGTATTTTCGGGCAGCACGCGTGGCACGTTATCTACCAAGCCGCCGCCAGTAATATGCGCCATACCTTTGACATTAATCTCAGAAATTAATTTGAGAAGTGGCTTCACATAAATTTCTGTTGGCGCCATCACCACATCACCCAGTGGGCGTCCACCTAAATCGTCAGTAGGTTTTGCGCCAGCACGCTCAATAATTTTGCGTACTAATGAATAGCCATTCGAATGTGCACCACTTGAGGCAATCGCTAACACCACATCACCCGGAACAATGGTTGCGCCTGTAATGATTTTGGATTTTTCAACTGCACCCACTGCAAATCCAGCTAGATCGTATTCGCCTGGTGGGTACATGCCTGGCATTTCAGCAGTCTCACCACCAATTAATGCACAACCTGATAATTCGCAACCCTTAGCAATGCCGCCAACCACTGTTGCCGCTGTATCAACAGTCAACTTGCCGCAAGCAAAATAATCTAAGAAGAAAAGTGGTTCGGCGCCCTGCACCAAAATGTCATTCACACTCATAGCCACCAAGTCTTGGCCGATGGTTTCATGACGATTCCACTCAAAAGCCAATCTAAGCTTGGTACCTACACCATCTGTACCAGACACCAAAACTGGCTCTTTATAGCGCTTAGGCACCTCGAAAAGCGCTCCAAAACCACCAATTCCCGCTAAAACACCTTCGCGCATGGTTTTCTTGGCGAGGGGCTTGATACGGTCAACCAAGTCGTCCCCAGCGTCAATATCGACACCAGCGTCACGGTAGGAAAGGCCTTTTGAGGAAGAATTAGTAGATGAGGTCATGTCAGCGCTGGAATATTAGTAAAAAATGCTACTAGGTCAGTAGAATCATTGAATTCTAGAGGATTACTCGTAATGGCTGAAATTTTTACCCCTTTTCTGGCTGCATTCATCCTTGCCTACATCCTGAGGCCTGCATTTCTATGGCTGGAAAGAAGGCGGATACCTGCATCCTTTGCCGCAGTCCTCACTGTCATTTTTGGCCTGGCTGTTGTCATCGCGATTTTGAGCCTCTTTATTGGCCTTCTCAAAACAGAAATTCCGCTGATTAAAGCCCAGCTTCCAGGCTGGATCTCCAATACGCAAGCATGGTTGGGTCCCAAATTAGCTGAATTTCATATTGATATTGATTGGGGCAGCCTAAAAACTGCAGCCTCACAAAAAATTTCCGAGCACATTAGCGATAACGCAGACACACTGATGAGCAGCACAATTGATACTGTGTTGATGTCCGGTAGCTCGGTGATCGCTGGATTTGTTAATTCAGTGCTCATTATTTTTGTCATGTTCTATCTACTGATTGACTGGGATCGGTTTTTTACATACCTTAAAAATCTCGTACCTAAGCGCGCCCAAGAAACCATCCATCACCTGGCAATGAATACCAATGGTTTGCTGTCGCAATATTTGCGTGGAATGATCATTGTCATTTCCATCATGTCAATTTTTTATAGCATTAGCTTAAGCCTAATCGGCATCAAAGGTGCTATTGCACTGGGCGTCTTCACAGCAATCATGATTGTGATTCCCTATATTGGTATTGCCTTAGGGTTCACGCTTGCCATTGTTTCAGCGCTTCTGCAATTTGGCCCTAACTCACAAATCATTGCTGTACTTGTCGTATACGGTATTGGGCAATTTTTAGAAGGCTTCTTCTTAACACCCCGTCTAGTGGGTGAGCGCATTGGCTTGCATCCGGTTGCAGTCTTATTTGCCTTACTTTTGTTCGGAAAATTATTTGGCTTCTTTGGAGTTTTGCTGGCACTACCGATTAGTGCCGTGAGTTTGGTATTGGTTCAATACCTTTGGTCTGTATACACCCAAAGCTCTTGGTATCAAAAGTAAATTTGGTAGTAATGAATACACCTTCTCTTCCAAAACAATTTGCGCTTGATATCAGTCACTCTCCAAAAGCGGGTTTAGAAAACTATCTACCTGGCAAAGACCTTGCTCTCATTTCTACTCTTCAGGACATTGAACGCTCATGGGCAAAAGTAGGCACTCAAAACTCTAGCAATCCATTAAATCAACGCTGGATTTACTGGTGGGGAGCGGAAGGCTCTGGACGTACGCATCTGCTCAATGCCATAGGCAATGCCGCCGAGAAGCTTGGTCTTAAACACATAGCTCTCACTCCATTTGAACCAAGCGCTTGGGTTCGGGCTGAAGAAAAGATGGCGACACTCATAGAAAGCGTAACTCCTTCCGCCATTACAGTAGATGATGTTGATCGTTTGGATGACCGTCTTGTTGGATCCCTTTTTCGGATTCTGAATGGCGTTCAAGCAAGCAAGGCAATACATGTTTTTATGGCTGGTAATGCTGCGCCAGCCAATTTAAAGCTTCGCGAGGACCTGCGAACCCGCCTGGGCTGGGGTTTGATCTTTCAGACCCAGCTTTTGGATGATGATGAGAAAATACAAGCATTAGAGGAGGCAGCCAAAGCTCGGGGACTTGTTTTATCTCCCGATGTGTTGCCTTGGCTCTTAAGTCGTTTTTACCGCGATATGCCCAGCTTAATGGCTTTAATTGACGCATTGGATGCTTACTCGCTAGAAACAAAACGTGCTGTAACCTTGCCTCTTGTTCGTGAGCTCTTGCAGCCCAAATAATTTAATCCATATTTCATTCGTGACTCAGCTAGCCCTCTTCGATTTAGACCACACTCTTTTGCCCTGCGATAGCGATTACGAATGGGGTCAATTCTTGGCTCGCATTGGCGTTGTCGATGGCGAATACTACGCACGAAAAAATGATCGCTTCTATCAAGACTACAAAGATGGCAAGCTCGATATCCATGAGTTTCTGCGTTTTGCCCTAAAGCCACTTTCAGAACACTCACGCGCACAACTGAAAGAGTGGCACGATGCTTTTATGCAAGAAGTTATCAGTGGTCATCTCCGCCAGGAAGCGATCGATCTTGTAAAGCGTCATCAAGATGCTGGCGATCTTTGCTGTGTCATTACAGCCACTAATAGCTTTGTAACGCGCCCGATCGTCGAAAGCTTTGGTATCGAGCATCTCATTGCTACAGAGCCAGCCACTATAGACAATCATCCTTTATCTAATTACAGCGGTGAGGTAAAGGGAATTCCAAACTTTCGTGAAGGCAAAATTCTAAATTTGCATGACTGGTTAGCTTCTCAAAAGTTATCTTTGGATGCCTTGCCTTACAGCTATTTTTATTCTGACTCGATGAACGATCTGCCTTTACTAGAAAAGGTTAGCCATCCTGTCGCCACTAATCCAGATGATCGCCTGCGCAATGAAGCCAAGCAGCGTAACTGGCCCATTCTTGAATTGTTTGCATGATCACTAAATTTATTAAACGTATTTTGCGGCGTGACCCAATGGTCAAGCATACGCAAGCCAACCATACGGGCGCCCCAAAACGCATTCCCAAAAAAGCGCATCGCATAGATCCCCATCTGCTTTCAAAAAATGCCGTTAAGGTAACTGACACATTGCAGCAAGCAGGTTTCGAAGCATTTATTGTGGGCGGGGCAGTGCGGGATCTTGCACTTGGGATCAGTCCCAAAGATTTTGACGTAGCCACTAATGCAACACCTGATCAAGTCCAAAGACTCTTTCGCAAAGCACGCCTGATTGGTCGCCGTTTTCAGATTGTGCATGTGACTTTTTTTGGCAAGGGCCACCCTGAAATCATTGAAGTATCGACCTTTAGAGCCTTGCTAGATAACGCTGGGGATCATGTAGCCGAGAGTGGTCGTATTTTGCGTGATAACGTCTGGGGCTCACAAGGCGAGGATGCTGCAAGACGCGATTTCACAATCAATGCCATGTACTATGACCCGTCGTCTGAAACTGTCCTTGACTATCACGGCGGTATGGCAGACATGCAAAAGAAAACTTTGCGCATGATTGGCGATCCGGCAAAACGTTATCGCGAGGATCCAGTCCGTATGCTGAGAGCCGTTCGTTTTGCCGCTAAGACTGGTTTTGAATTGGATACTGCCACGCGCGCACCAATTGCAAAGCTAGGAAAACTTTTAAACGATGTACCCTCGGCCAGACTCTTTGATGAAATTCTCAAACTATTGATGTCGGGTTACTCCTGGGCAGCCATCCAGGGACTCAAGGACGCCGGACTGCATCACGGCCTACTCCCACTGCTAGATCACATTCTGGATACAGGCGAAGATTCAAAGGGTGCCAATAATTTTGTAAAGCTTGCTTTAGCAAATACTGATGACCGTATTCAATCTGGCAAAAGTGTTTCTGCTGGATTTTTATTTGCCACCCTGCTTTGGCCTGACCTGCTCAAGAATTGGAAAGCCAACTCCGCTAAAGGCATCGCTAATATTCCTGCCTTGCATGATGCGATGGATGACACAATTGCCACCCAAAGTAGCGGCATGACTATTCAGCGGCGCTTTGAGAGCGATATGCGCGAGATTTGGTCTATGCAACCCCGCTTTGAGAGGCGAGTTGGTCGATACCCCTATCGCCTGATCGAATCTCCTCGTTTTAGGGCGGGTTATGACTTTATGCTGCTCCGTTGCGCCACAGGGGAACTAAATCCAGCGATCGGTCAATGGTGGACAGACTTCATTGCAGCCGATCCTACTGGGCAAGATGAGCTCATGGCGGCAATCAAAAATGAATCTGGCAACAGCCCTAGCCCAGCCAAAAGACGGCGCCGTAGAAAGCCAAAATCAGCAATGCCCCCAGAGAGTGCAGCGAGCTAAGCAAACTTAGAGAAATTTCAGTAAAGTAGTTTCATCTCTTATTTGGAAAACTATGGCACGGGCATTTATCGGTTTTGGTGGCAATATCGGCGACACGCGTCAGCTCATTACTGATGCCATCGTGTGCTTAGCGTTACGTGCTGAGCTGCAAGTCTTGGCAAAAAGCTGTTTTTATCAAAGCGCGCCAGTTGAGGCTACGGGTGGCGACTACATCAATGCTGTGATTGAAATCGAAACTGAGTTAACCCCCTACGGACTTTTGCATGTTTGTCAAACGATTGAACAAGAGTTTGGTCGTGAGCGACCATATGCCAATGCACCTCGGACTCTGGATCTCGACATCCTTTCTTTCGAAGGGGTAACTCAGAATGAAACTGAATTAATGCTGCCGCATCCCAGAATCATCGAGCGCTCATTTGTTCTCCTCCCCCTCCTCGAAATTGCCCCAGACTTCTTTTTACCGAACTGGGGTGAGTTAAAGAGTTATCTACCTAAGGTAGCCCACCAAAGAATTGAAAAACTCACCTGCAAGAACTGTAATTGCGGGGTAAATGACGTTTATAGCCAAACGGTGCAGTAATTCATTAAACTCTCGCCATGGGTTACTTACAAGGCGATAAGCCAATCACGATTACCAAGCTCCTCGCAATGCATGCTGAGGGTGAAAAGATTTCTATGCTAACCGCATACGACTCCACGATGTCAGCGCTTCTCAATCGCTGTGGGGTAGAAACTATTTTGATTGGTGACTCTCTGGGCAATGTGATTCAGGGACACTCAAGCACTACACCAGTGACCATTGAGCAGATGGCTTATCACACCGAATGTGTAGCACGTGCTAACACCCATGCTTTTGTCATTGCTGATTTGCCGTTTGCAAGCTACGGAGATCCAGTGCAAGCCCTAGATTCAGCAGCTACTCTCATGCGTGCCGGTGCTGATATGGTCAAGCTAGAAGGTGGCGGTGACTGGCAGGTAGATATCATCGAGCATTTGGTTGAACGTAGCGTTCCTGTCTGTGCACACTTAGGCTTATTACCGCAATCCGTTCATGTGTTAGGCGGCTACAAAGTGCAAGGCAAATCTAAAGATGCGGCAAGCGTCATGCTTGAGCAAGCAATTGCATGTCAAGAAGCGGGAGCCCAAATGCTTGTACTGGAAGCGATTCCCTCTTCATTGGGCAAAAGGATTACTGCTGAACTGCAGATCCCGACAATTGGCATTGGTGCAGGCCCCGATTGCTCTGGCCAAGTATTAGTTCTACAGGATATGCTGGGTATTAGCCCAGGCAAGCCACCAAAGTTTGTTAAAAACTTTATGGATAGTCACCATTCCGTTGAAGCCGCCATCAAGGCGTATGTTCGCGAAGTGAAGTCCGGGAAGTTTCCTGGGTCAGAGCATGGCTTTGCTGGCTAATTGCCAGCTAGCCTACTCTTTAGTTACTAATTAAAGAAACTCTTAACCCCGTCAAACCAGCCCTTTTGCTGAGGGCTATGCTTATCGCCACCGGACTTTAAGCTGTCATCAAACTTTTTCAGTAATTGCTTTTGTTCGTCAGTTAACTTTACTGGCGTCTCCACTAGCACGTGCACAAAGAGGTCGCCTACCAGGGTGGAGCGCAAACCTTTAATGCCTTTATTGCGTAAGCGGAATGTTTTACCGGTTTGTGTACCCTCTGGAATCTCAAACTCAACACGCCCAGCAAGGGTAGGCACTTCGATGTCTCCACCAATGGTTGCAGTTGCAAAGGAGATTGGCATTTGTACATGCAAATCACTTCCGTCACGCTCAAATACTTTATGTGGTTTAACACGCACCTCTACATAGAGATCACCTGATGGTCCGCCATTGATGCCAGGCTCGCCGTTACCAACTGAACGAACACGCATACCATCATCGATACCTGCTGGGATTTTGATCTCCAGTGTTTTTTGTTCTTTGTGTTTTCCACTGCCATGACATGTTTTGCAAGGCTTGGGAATATACTCACCAGTACCGCGGCACTTAGGGCAAGTTTGTTGCATAGAGAAGAAACCTTGCTGAACACGAACCTGACCATGTCCGCCACAGGTTGTACAGGTTTCTGCTTTAGTTCCTGGTTCTGCACCAGTGCCATGACATGGCTTGCAATTACTCCAACTAGGCACACGAATTTGAGTTGTATAGCCTTCAGCCGCTTGCTCAAGAGTGATATCCATGTTGTAGCGTAAATCCGCGCCTTTATAGACTTGCGGACCAGACTGACGACCGCCACCTTGACCAAAGATATCTCCGAAGATATCGCCAAAGGCATCAGCAAAGCCGCCGCCGCCAAAACCGCCGCCACCGAATCCGCCGCCCATGGATGGATCCACACCAGCATGACCGTATTGGTCATAAGCGGCACGCTTATTGGGGTCTGATAGAGTTTCGTAAGCCTCTTTAGCTTCTTTGAATTGGGCTTCAGCCGTTTTGCTATCGGGATTGCGATCTGGATGATGTTTCATTGCCATCTTGCGATAAGCTTTTTTTAACTCTTCATCGCTGGCACCCTTGGCTACACCAAGCACCTCATAAAAATCGCGTTTACTTTTAGACACGGCCTATTCCTCTCAACAACCTGAATGACACAAGTCGGCACGAGGCCGACTTGTTATTTAGAAACATCAAAACTACGTTAATGAATGTCTGGTTTCAGAATTACTTCTTGTCATCAACCTCTTTAAAGTCTGCATCGACCACATCGGCATCTGGGGCTGCTTTTGGCTCACCACCAGGAGCTGCGCCAGTAGCACCGGCACCTGCTTTAGCCTGTTCAGCAGCCATGACCTTTTCGCCCAGCTTCTGACTGGCTTTACCCAAGGCCTCGGTCTTAGCCTCAATGGCTGCTTTGTCGCTGCCCTTGATTGCTTCATCCAATTCTTTGAGGGCAGCTTCAATCGCTTCTTTTTCAGAAGCTTCTAAGCTAGCACCGTGCTCTTCCAAAGCCTTCTTGGTTGAGTGAGCCAAGGCATCTGCAGTATTGCGTGCAGTAACCAATTCAAGTGCTTTCTTATCTTCAGCGGCATTGGCTTCAGCATCTTTAACCATGCGTTGAATTTCTTCTTCAGTCAGGCCAGAGTTAGCCTTGATGGTGATCTTGTTTTCTTTACCAGTAGTTTTGTCTTTTGCTGTTACATGCAAAATACCGTTGGCATCGATATCAAAGGTCACTTCAATTTGTGGCATACCACGCTGTGCTGGCGCAATACCTTCGAGGTTAAATTCACCAAGCAACTTGTTTGCAGCAGCCATCTCGCGCTCACCTTGGAAACACTTAATGGTTACGGCAGGCTGATTATCTTCAGCGGTTGAGTAAACCTGTGAATGCTTAGTGGGAATCGTCGTGTTCTTCGGAATCATCTTAGTCATCACGCCACCAAGAGTCTCGATACCCAATGACAATGGAGTAACGTCTAAGAGCAATACGTCTTTACGATCGCCAGATAACACGGAACCCTGAATCGCAGCACCAACGGCTACAGCCTCATCTGGATTAACGTCTTTACGTGGCTCTTTACCAAAGATTTCTTTAACTTTGTCTTGAACCGCAGGCATACGAGTTTGACCGCCGACCAAAATCACGTCGTCAATATCAGCCACGTTTACGCCAGCATCTTTAATCGCTGTTAAGCAAGGGCCAGCTGTACGCTTAATGAGCTCTTCTACCAAAGACTCTAACTTGGCACGAGTTAACTTCAAGTTCAAATGCTTAGGGCCGCTAGCGTCAGCTGTCACGTAAGGCAAGTTGATCTCTGTTTGCTGTGCAGATGACAATTCGATCTTGGCCTTTTCTGCAGCATCCTTCAAGCGCTGCAATGCCAATACATCCTTGCTCAAATCCACGCCTTGCTCTTTCTTGAACTCAGCAATGATCCAATCAATGATGCGCTGGTCAAAGTCTTCGCCACCCAAGAAAGTGTCGCCGTTAGTAGAGAGCACTTCAAACTGCTTCTCACCGTCAACGTTAGCAATCTCAATGATGGAGACGTCGAATGTGCCACCACCCAAGTCATATACAGCGATCTTGCGATCTGCTTTATCTTGCTTGTCTAAGCCGAAGGCCAATGCAGCAGCAGTCGGCTCGTTGATGATGCGCTTCACATCTAAACCAGCAATACGACCTGCATCTTTAGTTGCCTGACGTTGACTGTCATTGAAATAAGCAGGAACAGTAATCACCGCTTCTGTGACTTCTTCACCGAGATAGTCTTCAGCAGTTTTTTTCATCTTGCGTAGAATTTCAGCAGAGACTTGTTGTGGCGCCATTTTCTTGTCACGTGCTTGAACCCAAGCATCGCCGTTATCTGCCGCAATAATTGAATAAGGCATCAAGCCGATGTCTTTTTGCACTTCAGCGTCTGTAAATTTACGACCCATCAAACGCTTCACTGCGTAAATGGTGTTCTTAGGATTCGTCACTGATTGACGTTTTGCTGGCGCACCAACCAATACTTCGCCATCTTCAACGTAAGCGATGATAGATGGAGTTGTGCGAGCGCCTTCAGCGTTCTCGACAACTTTAGGCGCATTGTTTTCAACGACTGAAACGCATGAATTCGTGGTTCCTAAGTCGATTCCGATAATCTTTCCCATAATTGCTCCAAAAAATTAATTGTTTGTTGTACAGATGAATATTTCGATACCCACTAAATGGGGTCTAAAAAGGGGATTTCAAGGGGATCAAGAGTAAAAAAGGCCGAAATCTGCCTTTTTGATGCTTTCTGGATACTTTTTGAAGGGTTTTAGCCCTTATTCAGCCTACTTCGGGGCGCTAACCGTCACCAAAGCCGGTCTGAGAACCCGATCTGCCACGGTATAACCCCTTTGCAGCACAGAAACCACGGTATTAGCCTCCTGCTCAGAGGGCACAGAGGCTATCGCCTGATGGTGGTGAGGATCAAATTTATCCCCAACTGCAGGGTTAATTTCAGTCATACGACCCTTTTCAAAGGCGGAAAGCAATTGCTTGAGGGTGATCTCTAAACCTTCTTTAAACGCTTTGGCATCGCCAGCATCTGTACTCAATGCTGCGTAGAGGCTATCAGTCACCGGTACCAAATGCTCTGCAAAACTTTCAATCGCGAACTTATGCGCTTTAGCAATATCTTCTACGGCACGACGGCGAATATTTTCACCTTCAGCCTTGGCGCGCAAGAAGTTATCTTGTAATTCACCAATCTTTTGATTGAGTTCAGCAATCTCTTGCTCAGGCGTTTTTATAGCAGGAGTTTCTGCCGCAGAATTAGTCGCCGGATCTACCGGAGAATTTTCTTGCTCTGAAGATGGATTTTGATTTTCTTGTGTCATGGATGCTATTTTACATTTCTATAAAGAATGGCTATTACTTTGCAATATGGGGTCAATTCATTCAGTTTCAAGACTTCATTCTTTCAGCCATTTCTGCTCTTTCATTGCGCTTTGTAAGCTCGGCTGCAGACTCCACTCCTAAAGACCAACCTTGTAGATGATGATGGGCAATGTCGCTCAGAGCCTCTATCCACTTAGGGTTGCTGTTCAGGCAGGGAATATAGCGATAGTCTTTACCGCCATGTTCTAAGAAGATTTCACGAGCTTCCATCGCAATCTCTTCTAGCGTTTCCAAGCAATCTGCCGGAAATCCAGGACAAAAAATATCGATGCGCTGACAACCTTCTTTGGCTAACTTTTCTATAGTTGGAGCTGTGTAAGGCTTTAACCACTCAGCCTTACCAAAGCGAGATTGGAAGGTCACAATATATTGACCTGGCTCTAAACCCAGTGATTCGCCCAGCAAGCGTCCAGATTTAAGACATTCACAATGATAGGGGTCACCCTTCATCAAGTTACGTTTTGGTAAACCGTGAAATGACATTACCAAGCGATCACCTTTTGCAAAATCAGGGCGGCCATCTTTATCCCAACTACCGAGAACCTGATCACGTAATGCAGAAATATAGGCAGGATTATCGTGATAGTGCTTCACTAAACGTAGCTCAGGTTGATCTCGCCAAGTACTAAGAACGCGAAATACCTGATCAAAGCTAGATGCAGTTGTGGTTGCGGAGTATTGAGGATATAGAGGCAATAGCAATAAACGCTCCATGCCCTGCGCCTTGAGACCTTCAAGGACAGTCTGGGTTGACGGCTCACCATAACGCATTGCCAGATCCACTAAGACAGTGTGACCCTCGTTAGCAAATTTTTCACCAAGCTCCTTAGCTTGCAAGCGGGAATAATGCATCAAAGGGGAGCCTAGTTTTGGCAACCAAATAGAAGCGTATTTTTTTGCAGATGCGCTACTGCGGATTGGCAAAATAATGCCGTTCAAAATGAACCACCAAATAATGCGCGGAATTTCTACTACGCGTGGATCAGAAAGAAATTCTTTTAAATAGGCGCGCACTGCTTTAGGAGTTGGTGCAGATGGTGTCCCTAAGTTCAGTAATAAAACTGCCGTTTTGGAAGCACGTAGGTGCGGGTTCTGATTCAAGATAATTTGTCTCTAGTAAATAAAATATGTATGGATTAATGAATTAATGTATTTATATATTGGGGAATGAGATTACGAACTTAAGGCACCCGATAATAATTTTGAGGTGATATCCACAATGGGAATGACTCTGTCATATGCCATGCGGGTTGGGCCAATGACACCAAGTGTTCCGACCACTT
>Ga0214235_1000334_pt1 | contig 21260 bp, 19 predicted proteins | sample TroBogypolimnion_2_FD_153073 | JGI IMG/M metagenome (GOLD analysis project Ga0214235, IMG submission 153073) | Freshwater microbial communities from Trout Bog Lake, WI - 15JUL2008 hypolimnion | ecosystem: Environmental > Aquatic > Freshwater > Lake > Hypolimnion/Profundal zone ... | reverse complement strand
TTAATAGACAGTTGGCAGGAAGTTGTACTAAATTGCAATAAACACCACCATCATTTGCTTAACCTGCTTGGTGAACGGTATGTTCACTTATATGCTGATTCCGGATAGCAGGGGTGCGGAATGTCGGGTCTTTATTCCCGTCACTGTATAATTCAAGCTGACAACGCCAATGATGACAGCTGATCGGTCGTTAACGTCCCTAGCAAGCAATGAAGATTAATTTGAAACGACAAGTAAATGCAAATTAGCTGTCTTTGAAAATGTAATTAAACTCCGAATTAAGAGGCGCATCATTTGGCAATTTAAAACGTATTACACAGGACAACACCATGACAAGTAGCCAACAACGCGCCGAATTACAACGCCAAATTTGGCAAATTGCGAATGAGGTACGTGGCTCAGTCGATGGCTGGGATTTTAAGCAATATGTATTGGGCACTTTGTTCTATCGTTTTATTAGCGAAAACTTTGCCAGTTACATTGAAGGCGGTGATGACAGCGTTAATTATGCCGCGCTCGGTGATGATGTTATCAGCGCAGAAATCAAAGACGATGCCATTAAAACCAAAGGTTATTTCATTTACCCCAGCCAGTTGTTTGCAAACATTGCCGCCAACGCCAATAATAATGCTAACCTCAACACCGATTTAGCCGCCCTATTTTCTGCTATCGAAAGCTCGGCCAATGGTTATCCCTCTGAATTAGACATTAAAGGCTTGTTTGCCGATTTTGATACCACCAGTAACCGCCTAGGCAACACCGTTGCCGACAAAAATACCCGCTTAGCCTCTGTACTTAAAGGCGTAGAAAAACTAAGCTTTGGCAATTTCCAAGAAAGCCATATCGACCTGTTTGGCGATGCCTACGAGTTCTTAATTTCTAACTATGCCGCCAATGCCGGTAAATCGGGTGGCGAATTTTTTACTCCGCAACATGTGTCCAAGCTGATTGCCCAGTTGGCCATGCACAAGCAGGCCACCGTCAATAAGATTTACGACCCAGCGGCAGGTTCAGGCTCGTTGTTACTGCAAGCCAAAAAACACTTTGATGCCCATATCATTGAAGACGGTTTTTTTGGTCAAGAGATCAACCACACCACTTACAACCTTGCGCGTATGAATATGTTTCTGCATAACATTAATTACGACAAGTTTAATATGGCGTTGGGCGACACCCTGAAAGATCCGCGTTTTGGTGATGACAAACCCTTTGATGCCATTGTCTCTAACCCGCCCTATTCGATAAACTGGATAGGTAGCGACGATCCCACTCTCATTAATGATGAACGCTTTGCGCCCGCAGGTGTCCTAGCGCCTAAATCTAAAGCCGATTTTGCTTTTGTACTGCATGCCTTGAGTTATTTATCCAGCAAAGGCCGTGCGGCGATTGTCTGCTTCCCCGGTATTTTTTATCGTGGTGGTGCCGAGCAGAAAATCCGCCAATATTTGCTAGATAACAACTATGTCGAAACCATTATTTCTTTAGCGCCCAACTTATTTTTTGGCACCAGCATTGCCGTCAACATCTTAGTGCTTTCTAAACACAAAACCGACAATAGCACCCAGTTTATTGACGCCAGCGCTCTGTTTAAAAAAGCCACTAATACCAACACCCTTAGCGATGAACATATCGCGCAAATAATGACCGCGTTTGATGATAAGGCAGATGTTGAACACTTTGCAAAATCAGTGCAATACGACGCGATAGCCGCCAACGACTACAATCTATCGGTAAGCTCTTATGTAGAAACTAAAGACACCCGTGTAGTCATTAATATTACTGAGTTGAATGCCGAGTTGAAAACCACGGTAGCAAAGATTGATCAGCTACGCGCTGACATTGATGCTATTGTTGCGGAGATAGAAGGAGATGTCGCATGATCTTAGAAAACAAGCTAAACATCACTCATCAGGTTGAGTTGGCCAAAGCCGAAGAAAAAATCAGCAAACAAAAAGCCAAGCAATTTTTTGACTCCGGCGATATTAACAAGGTGGAGGTCGGTACATTCGCAGGGCTTTCTTTTATCCACGCCTATTTGTTTGAAGAAATTTACGCCTTTGCCGGAAATATTCGCGATGTAAATATTGCCAAGGGCACAACCGCTTTTGCGCGGGTCATGTATCTTGAGTCATCGTTAAAACATATCGACGCCATGCCCCAAAGCACTTTTGATGAAATCATCGAAAAATATGTCGAGATGAATGTCGCTCATCCCTTCCGCGAAGGCAATGGTCGCGCTACCCGCATTTGGTTGGATATGATTCTTAAAAAAAACATCCAGCGGGTGGTGGATTGGAATCAAGTGCATAAAGAAGACTATCTTTCTGCCATGCAACGCAGTGTAGTGAAAGACATTGAAATTAAAGCCTTACTCAAACTAGCGCTCACCGACAAAATTGATGACCGTGCGCTGTTTATGAAAGGTATTGATGTCAGCTATTACTATGAAGGCTATAGCGAATTTAAGACTGAGGAGCTGTAGGCATGAGCAAAAAGAACTCTCTAGCACCGACTATTCGCTCGTCGGCAGCGGAATACCTCGCCTTTGTTGCTGCCAGCGGTGAAGGAGGGATTGAGGCTATTTATGCAGATGAAGATGTCTGGCTCAGCCAGAAAATGCTGGCGGTGTTATATGACGTGAACGTGCGCACGGTTAATGAGCACCTGAAAAAAATCTTTGCCGACAGCGAGCTGCAAGAGGAGGCAGTTATCCGGAAATTCCGGATAACTGCCTCCGACGGCAAGAATTACAACACCAACCACTACAATCTATCGGCCATCATCGCTGTTGGCTACAAGGTAAACTCCGAGCGTGCCGTACAGTTCCGTAAATGGGCAACGGGCATTATCAAAGAATACACCATCAAAGCCTATGTCATGGACGATGAGCGCCTTAAAAATGATGGCTCTATTCTTAGCAAAAAATATTTTGAAGAGCAGCTTGAGCGTATTCGTGAAATACGACTTAGCGAACGCAAGTTTTATCAAAAGATTACCGATATTTACGCATCGTCTATTGACTACGATGTAACAGCCATAGCCACCAAGCGCTTCTTTGCGACCGTACAAAATAAATTGCACTGGGCGATTCACGGGCAAACCGCCGCCGAACTGGTTTACAGCCGCGCCGATGCCGAAAAAACCAACATGGGCTTAACCACATGGAAAGACGCACCCGAAGGCAAAATTCAAAAGTTTGATGTTAGCATTGCAAAAAATTATCTGACTGACCATGAAGTTGCCCAATTACAAAGGCTGGTCAGTGCCTATCTGGATATCGCCGAAGATATGGCAGAACGACAGATACCCATGACCATGGCCGATTGGGAAGAGCGCCTGAATCGTTTTATTTCAGCCACCGACAGGGACATTTTGCAAGACGCAGGTAAAGTCAGCGCCGAAATTGCCAAAGCCCATGCGATAAGTGAATTTGAAAAATACCGCATTGTGCAGGATCGTCTGTACGAATCCGATTTTGATAAGGCAATCAAAGCTATAGAGAATAAAGGAGATAAAGCATGAGTCATTTGAGCTATATGGAGAAACAGCTTGAAGGCGTTGTGGTAGAGTGGAAGGCATTGGGGGAATTTGGTGAATTTATACGCGGCAATGGAATGCAGAAAAAGGACTTCGTTGAAACGGGATTCCCAGCTATACATTATGGACAACTCTATACAAAATACGGTTTAGCAGCCGACAAAACTTTTACCTATGTATCTGCTAAGTTGGCAAGCAAGTTGAGAATAGCTGATAAGAATAACCTATTGATTGCGACAACTTCAGAAAACGATGAAGACGTTGTGAAGCCACTTGCATGGCTAGGCGGACAGACTGCGATTTCAGGCGATATGATGTTATTCAGGCATCACCAAAACGTTAAGTATTTAGCATATTATTTTCAAACGGAAGCATTTCAAGCACAGAAAAAAAAATATATTAGCGGAATAAAAGTGCGCAGAGTTTCAAGGGATAATCTAGCCAAAATTATCGTTCCAATCGTACCCCTTGTTATCCAAGCTGAAATAGTCCGCATATTAGATGCCTTCACCACTTATACAGCCGAGCTTACCGCCGAGCTTACCGCCGAGCTTACCGCAAGAAAAAAACAATACAACTACTATCGCAACCAATTATTAAGCTTTGAAGAAGGCCAAGTCGAATGGAAAACTTTGGGAGAGCTGGCTGAGAATCTTGATTCGATGCGAAAACCGATAACGAGTAGCTTAAGAGATTCTGGTGAAATTCCATATTACGGAGCATCTGGAATTGTTGATTATGTAAAAGACTATATTTTTGATGGTGATTTCTTGCTTGTTTCAGAAGATGGCGCAAATTTGACCGCACGAAGTACGCCAATAGCATTTAGTATTAGCGGGAAAAACTGGGTAAATAATCACGCTCATGTACTAAAATTCAATACTTATGCTGAACGTAGATTTGTTGAGTTTTATTTAAATAGTATTGATTTAACACCATACATTTCTGGAGCAGCTCAACCGAAATTAAACCAAAAGAATTTAAACAGTATCAGAATTCCAAATCCTTCACCTGCCGAACAAGCCCGCATCGTTGCCATATTAGATAAATTCGATGCCCTAACAAACTCCATCAGCGAAGGCTTGCCGCGTGAAATTGACTTGCGCCAACAGCAATATGAATATTATCGGGAAAAGTTATTGAATTTTAAGTGCTATGATAAAAACTCATCAGCAAAGTAAATAATTTGTTACTCACAGGTAAAGGCTTAATGTATGCAAATTGAATCTATAGAAATTAAAAATTACCGTCTTTTTCGTGATACCAAACTAACTAATATTCCACGCTTATGTGTGTTAGTCGGTGCGAATGGCACTGGAAAATCTACGTTATTTGATATTTTTTCTTTTTTGAAAGACTCACTCTCTATGAACGTAGGCAAGGCTGTTTCAAAAAGGGGAGGATACAAAGAATTGTCGAGCAGAGGCTTTGCATCTGAGCCTATTGAAATCATTATGCAGTTCAGGATGGAGATTACGGGTTATGATCGTTTGGTAACCTACATTCTAAAAATCGAACCTAATGCAACAGGTAGAGCGGTTGTCGCTCGTGAAATTTTACGTTATAAGCGCGGAGCCAATGGCAAACCCTACCACTTTTTAGATTTTGCTTACGGCAAGGGTTACTCTATTGTCAATGAAGAAGATTTTTCCAAGCCTGAGGAGGAATTAAAGCGAGAAGAGCAAGAATTGGATTCGCCAGATATTTTGGCGATCAAAGGACTGGGTCAGTTTGAGCGATTTAAGGCTGCCAGCGCTTTTAGATTGATGATTGAAAATTGGCATATTTCCGATTTTCATGTTTCTGAAGCTCGGCCAAGTCAAGAAGAGAGTTTTGCTGAACATCTTTCAACTCGCGGTGAAAACTTGGCTGTCGTAGCAAATTATTTATTTGAGCATCATCGTGAAAATTTTGACCATGTATTGAAGTCTATGCAAGATCGCGTACCTGGAGTGTCTATTGTAGAGCCAAAACAAACAGAAGACGGTCGTTTGGTATTGCGTTTTCAAGACGGAAGTTTTAAAGATCCGTTTATTGCTCGTCATGTATCCGATGGCACCATTAAAATGTTTGCCTATTTGATTTTGTTAAATGATCCAAAACCATTCCCTCTCTTGGCTGTAGAAGAACCTGAGAATCAGTTATATCCTGAATTATTACCAGAATTGGCTGAGGAGTTTAGAGACTATGCGCGTCGCGGCGGGCAAGTGTTTATTTCATCGCACTCCCCTGATTTTTTAAATGCGCTTACACTGTCTGAAATTTATTGTTTGCGTAAGGATTCAGGCTTTACAAAAGTGACTTGCGCCAATAATTCAGAAAATTTAAAAGCTTTATTTGATGCCGGTGATCTACCCGGCTACCTATGGAAGCAAGGGTTATTTGAGGGGCTTAATTAAATGCAAGGAAGAGTTATCTTTTTGTTAGAAGAGCCTTCAATGAAAAGTTTACTGGAAGGCTTATTGCCAAGATTATTTCCAGGCTGGATTGAACGTGAACATTTTCTTTGTATAGCACATCAAGGTAAAAGCGATTTAGATGCAAGTATTCCGAGAAAACTTAAAGCGTGGCAATTCCCAGATGATCGATTTGTTATTGTTCGTGATAACGATAACGCTGATTGTATTTCGATGAAATCAAAATATTTAACTATGTGCGCAGCTAATGGGCGTTCAGATACCTTAGTGCGATTAGTTTGCCAAGAGTTAGAGGGATGGTATTTAGGTGATTTATCCGCATTAGCTTCGGCTTTTAACAACCCTAAACTTAATACACCCAAAAATATAAAACGATTTTCTGTACCAGATGACTGGCAAAAGCCTTCAGTTGAAGTCGTTCGTTTAATTCCTGAATTTCAAAAAGGCAGCGGTGCTCGTTTAATGGGAAACCATTTAAGTTTTGGCAACATCAATAAATCAAAAAGCTTTCAAGTATTTGTTACTGGCTTACTGAGAATGACAATGATAGTAACATAGGAAAATAATCAGTGGCGGACTATAAAACCATTGCCGAATTAAATAATTTTATTGTTCTGGATAAATACACTAAGTGTTCGCAAGTCAATGAAGCCTATCAAAGTGAATACGATTTAGAGCGTGAGTTTATCGAGGACTTAGAAAACCAAGGCTATGACTATCTGCGTGATGTAAACACGGCTGAAAAAATGCTGGCGAATGTGCGCGTGCAATTGCAAACCCTGAATCATGTGCAGTTTTTAGAAGGTGAATGGCGGCGCTTTGTTGAGAGTTATTTAGATAAGCCTAGCGATAATAGCCTCGACAAAACCCGTAAAATTCATGACGACTATATCCACGATTTTGTCTTTGATGATGGCCATATCCAAAACATTGTGCTCTTGGATAAGAAAACGATTGCCCGCAATAAAGTGCAGGTGCTTAGACAGTTTGAACAAAAAGGCACGCAGGCTAATCGCTATGATGTTACTGTTTTGGTGAACGGTTTGCCCTTAGTACATATCGAATTGAAAAAACGCGGTGTGGCCATTCGCGAAGCTTTTAACCAAGTACATCGCTATAGCAAAGAAAGCTTTAATACAGAACATTCATTGTTTAAATATGTGCAGATTTTCGTGATTTCAAACGGGACCGATTGCCGTTATTTTGCCAATACCACTCAGCGCGATAAAAATAGTTTTGATTTCACCATGAATTGGGCGAAATCAGATAACACCTTGATTAAAGACTTAAAGGATTTTACTGCTACGTTTTTTCAAAAAAACACCTTGTTGAATGTGCTACTGCATTATTCGGTGTTTGACGTAAGCAATACTTTGTTAGTGATGCGCCCCTACCAAATTGCCGCGACCGAGCGTATTTTGTGGAAAATAAACAGCGCCTATCAAACAAAAAACTGGAGCACGCTGGAGAGCGGTGGTTATATTTGGCACACCACTGGCTCGGGCAAAACTTTAACCAGTTTTAAAGTCGCACGCTTGGCGACGGAACTGGCTTTTATTGATAAAGTTTTTTTTGTGGTTGACCGTAAAGATCTCGATTATCAAACCATGAAAGAATATCAGCGTTTTTCGCCCGACAGCGTCAATGGTTCAGACAGTACCGCAGGGCTAAAGCGTAACCTGGATAAAGATGACAATAAAATCATTGTGACCACGATTCAAAAACTGAATAACTTGATAAAAGCTGAAGGCGATTTGCCTATCTATAGCAAGCAAGTGGTGTTTATTTTTGATGAAGCGCACCGTTCGCAATTCGGTGAGGCACAAAAAAATCTAAAGAAGAAATTCAAAAAGTTCTACCAGTTTGGTTTTACCGGTACGCCTATTTTTCCACAAAATGCTTTAGGCGCTGAAACCACGGCCAGCGTGTTTGGCTGTGAGTTGCATGCTTATGTGATTACCGACGCTATTCGCGATGAAAAAGTATTAAAGTTTAAAGTGGACTACAACGATGTACGGCCACGGTTTAAGGCGTTTGAAACGGAACAAGACGAGAAGAAGCTAACAGCGGCAGAAAACAAGCAAGCGTTATTGCATCTTGAGCGTATTCGAGAAATTTCTCAGTACATCTTAAATAACTTCAAGCAAAAAACCCATCGTCTGCAAGCAGGCAACAAAGGCTTTAACGCCCTATTTGCCGTAAGCAGTGTCGATGCAGCCAAGTTGTATTATGAATCGTTTAAGCAGTTACAGAAAGATAGTAACAAGCTGCTTAAGATTGCCACCATTTTTTCTTTTGCGGCTAATGAAGAACAAGAGGCTGTAGGCGATATTTTGGATGAAAGTTTTGAACTCACGGCAATGGATAGCAGCGCTAAAGAGTTTTTAACAGCGGCCATTAATGACTATAACGCGCTGTTTAAAACCAATTACGGCGTTGATAGCAATGCCTTTCAAAACTACTATCGCGATCTTGCCCAGCGGGTAAAAAATCAAGAAGTGGATTTACTCATTGTCGTGGGCATGTTTTTAACCGGCTTTGATGCACCCACCTTGAACACCTTATTCGTGGATAAAAACCTGCGCTACCACGGTTTAATACAAGCCTATTCACGCACTAATCGTATTGTTGATGCCACTAAGACTTTTGGTAATATCGTCAGCTTCCGTGATTTAGAGCAAGCCACAGTAGATGCCATTACCTTATTTGGTGACAAGAACACCAAAAACGTGGTGCTGGAAAAAAGCTACCACGAATACATGCAAGGTTTTACCGATGTGGCAACCGGTGAAGCACGGCGGGGTTATTTGGAGGTGGTGACGGAATTAGAACAACGCTTTCCTAAGCCTGATGAAATAGTTAAAGAAAAGGATAAGAAGGATTTTGCTAAATTATTTGGTGAATATCTGCGTGTCGAGAATGTGCTGCAAAACTACGACGAATTTGCAGGCTTAAAAGCCTTGCAAAGCTTAGATATGACCGACCCTACCGCTGTAGAGGCGTTCAAAGCTAAACACTATCTAAATGATGACGACTTAGCCAGTATGCAGGCGATTAAAGTTCCCACAGAGCGCACTATTCAAGACTACAGGTCAAGCTATAACGATATTCGCGAGTGGCTACGCCGTGAAAAATCGGGCAATGAAAAAGACACCTCCAGGATTGATTGGGATGATGTGGTTTTTGAGGTGGATCTGCTTAAATCACAAGAGATTAATCTGGATTACATTCTGGAATTGATTTTTGAAAATCATAAAAAGCTTAAAGATAAAGCCGCATTGCTTGAAGAAGTGCGCCGTTTAATTCGTGCCAGCCTTGGCAACCGCGCTAAAGAAAGTTTGGTGGTAGATTTTATTAACCAAACCAATTTGGACAATATTCTCGACAAAGCCAGTATTATTGAGGCTTTCTTTAGCTTTGCCCAAGCTGAACAACAACGTGAAGCTGAGCAATTAATTAGTGCTGAAAACCTGAATGCAGAAGCCGCTAAGCGTTATATCATGGCATCGTTAAAACGCGAATATGCCAGTGAAAACGGCACTGAGCTCAATGCAATCTTACCCAAAATGAGCCCGCTTAATCCGCACTACTTAAGCAAAAAACAAAGTGTTTTCCAAAAAATGGCCGCGTTTGTTGAAAAGTTTAAAGGCGTGGGTGGGCAGGTTTGATTTAAGGTAATACTGAATTAAAACACTTTCAGCTAGTTTTATAGTGTGCTGCTGTCAGTTTTTTTAAACTTGATGACCTTATTTAAGGGGCTCAGATTGATTTCATCAATGACTATCTGTGCTCGTGAACTGAGTACATAGGCTACAGCGGCGGCTATATCCTCGGGTAAAATAGCCTGACTTTCATGATCGCCGGGCTCAAAATTAAGATCATTGAAAAAGTTAGTTTTAACCATGCCGGGATTAATTAAACAAACACGTACCTTACTATTAGCAGATTCTTCACGTAGGGCTTGGGTAAAGCCCCGTAAGGCAAATTTACTGGCACAATAAATAGCACCTTTACGGCTGCCTTTTAATGCCGCTTCGGAACCGATATAAATTAAATCACTATGAGCTTTACGCTTTAAATTCGGCAACAAAGCTTTGCTTAGAAAAACTTGGCTGGTAAAGTTGAGATTAATGAGGGCTTCAATTTGTGGATAAGAAAACTCTTCTAACGAACCAAATTGGCCTATGCCTGCTGAAAATACTACCGCATCAAGTTCTGGGCAGGTTTTTTGTAGCTCACGTATTTTTTGTGGAATAGCTTTTAACTGACTTAAATCTAGCTCTAGCGCACTGAAGTTAGCAATGCCCTGAGTGAACTGACTACCATCGCGTGAGACACCAATCACGGTGTGCCCTAGCTGCAATAAATGTTGGGCAATGGCTCTGCCTATCCCAGAACTAGCGCCTGTGACTAGAACCGTCCGTTTTAAAGTGTGCATGGAAAGAATTTGTCTTTAGGAATAAAGCGTAATAGTTGTTCGGTGCAGTACTCGGTCATTTCTTGTTCTAAGACTTGTCGGTAAGACACCATGCCTAGCTTACTTTCTAAAGGACCTGCAAAGAGCTTTTCTTCAGGATAGAGTTTTTGTAACTTTTTAAAGAAGCTTTCAGGTAGTCTAAAAGCGCCTAAGCTGACAGAATGTAATTGCAGGGGATTAATGATGGCAAACACCTGCTCAAACAAACGACTATATTGCTGCTGGTAATCAACTTGATAGATCATTGGGTCAAAACGTAGACCTATGGGCCAGCCTTGTTGTTGTAGTTTACTTAAGGCATCCAGACGACGTTCTAGTGAGGGCGCTTTATCTTCTACTTTTTTAGCGACTTCATCAGGATTAAGACTGAAAGCGATAATGCAACGCTCAAAAGCTTCGCGATTTAATAAACTGCGGATTTGTGTGCTTTTGGTTCTTAATTCTAGCCAAGCATTGGGTATCTGTTCAAAAAATGGTATGAATTGTTGGGCGAATGAACTGACCGGCTCCAAGGCTAGGCTATCGCAATCATAACCCGAGAAAAAATGCACCGCTTCATCTGGTGTTGCAGCGCAGCGCTGTTGGATATCGGCTTGAAAGTCTTCATAGTTGACGAACAGTACATAATGAGCAGATTGATACATCCCTTGTAAAAAACAGTAGCGGCAATCGTACAAACAATTGAGCATGTGAGAAAAATAATAATTCCTTGTGGCGCCTATGCCATAACCGCTAGGCGTTTCCATTGTAAAGTGTTTATACTTTTCAGCGAGTATTAAAGCAGGATTTTGTTTTTGCAGGCGAAAATTCTGGGCTTTAGGGTTGAAGACTTCACCATAGCGAGCACAGGTAATGCTTCTGGCGCGTGGGAAGCGGCCGACAATATCCAAGACACGCGGATGCTGTAAAATAGCTTCTTCTATATAAATAGTTTCAATCATGAGTCTGAGTTTATTACAGGTTATTCGTATCTTTAACAGACATTTTATAGTAAAAGTCTTGTGATTGTTTGCGCTGCCCTCATATAAGGTAAAATACTTTTAACATCACCTACACATAGCAAACATGAATACACAAAAAATTGGTTTTATCGGCGGCGGTAATATGGCATCTAGTTTGATTAGCGGATTAATTGCCAGCGGCCATTCTCCAGAGCATCTTTGGGTCTCTGATATTAATCCAGATATCTTGCACGCTTTAGCGGAAAATCTTAAAGTTAATACCTCGGCAAGCAATGATACCGTTATTAACGAAGTGGATGTGGTCGTGTTTGCTGTTAAGCCTCAAGCATTGAGTGCGGTAGCAAAAAGTGTCGCTGCCGTGATACAAGAAAAAAAATCATTGATTGTTTCTATTGCCGCCGGCATCAGTCAGCAAAGTTTAAGCGAGTGGTTAGGTGTTGATACTGCTATTGTTCGCTGTATGCCTAATACCCCTGCCTTGGTATTAACGGGGGCTACGGCACTGCATGCTAATGCGATAGTCAGCGCTGAACAACGTAGCCTAGCTGAAAATATTATGCGTGCTGTAGGTATCGCTTTATGGGTTAAAGAAGAAAGCGAATTAGATGCCGTAACAGCGGTATCGGGTAGTGGCCCTGCCTATTACTTTTTACTTATGGAGGCTATGGAAAAGGCCGCGATAGAATTAGGCTTAACTGAAGAAATCGCCAGATTATTGGTACAGCAAACCGCTTTAGGTGCAGCCAAGATTGCACTGGAATCTTCAGAATCACCTGAACAATTACGTAAACGCGTTACTTCACCAGGTGGTACTACGCAACAAGCCATTAGTACCTTTGAACAAGGCGGCTTTACTGAGTTGGTTTCAAAAGCGTTACATGCAGCAAGAGACCGTTCCGTTGAAATGTCCAAGCCAGTGGAGCAAAACTAATGGGCGCAACTTACATGACAGACCCCATTATTTTTTTAATAGATACCTTATGTTCACTTTATATTATGGCGGTTTTATTACGCTTTTTATTACAGTGGTGCGGTGCTGATTTTTACAATCCTATTTCTCAGTTTCTGGTCAAGATAACGCATCCACCGTTAAGGATTATGCGTAGATTTGTGCCCTCTATAGGCAAAATAGACAGCTCCTCATTGGTGCTGATGTTGAGTTTGCAAATGTCGGCTGATTTTTCCATATTGCTGCTCAAAGGCGTGAGTATCAATATTGGTGCCTTAGCTATTCTATCAATGACGCAACTGATTTCCTTGTTGCTCAACGTCTTAGTGTTTTCAGTATTTGCCAGAGCCATATTGAGTTGGATGAATTCCGGTGCTTTTTATGCGGCAGCTTCGATTGTAGAAGCCTTATCCAACCCCATACTAAATCTTTGTCGAAAAATGATTCCTAATTTAGGGGGTATAGACTTATCACCGTTAGCCGCTCTATTATTGTTACAAATGGCCAAGATGGTTGTATTGCCGCCGTTACATGAATTAGCGAGTTTGCTGGGTTAATTCATCAGAGCTATTTCTGTTGTTTAATTCCCCCTACTTGAAAATATGCTAGCGAACAGCTTGGGTGGTACGCGTTAAGTTACTTAATGTTAGTGTGTAAAAAATAAGATCTTGATTTATTCAATAATTTTTTAAAGCCAACTCATATATTTGTATAATATTTACAAATATAGCAACGGTTAGAGCAGGGAGAAAATCCATGAAACGTACTCAACAGAATATAAACACCACGCTTCCCTCTACATTAAAAAACGATAGCAATACACTTTATGTTAGCAGTTATGAAATTACACGTTCTCCAATCAAAAGTAATGAAAATAAGTTTTCAAGAGCCGATAAGAAAAAAGTAGATGCTATTTTTGAAATACTGACAACGAGTCCAACAGAAGCTATAGAAAAACTTTTGGCACTAAAAGAGATCTATCATCAAGCGCCTGTTTTGTATAATTATTTGGCTGCGGCTTATTCGAAAACTGGTAATCAAAAGGCCAGCATAAAAGAAACCACTGAAAACTATCTTATCAATCCGGATTATCTTTTTGCCAAGATCAATTATGCCCAACTTTGTTTGAATAAAGGTGAGTTTGAAAAAATACCAGAAATATTTGATCACAAGTTTGATTTGAAATTGCTATATCCACACAGAAACACATTTCACATTACTGAGTTTTCTGGATTTACAGGGGTAATGTGTGCCTATTATTGCAGTATTGGCAAATCAGATCCTGCCAAAATTTCGTTTGATATTTTAAATAAAGTCGCTCCAGAATCGTTGATGGTTAATTACGCTAAACACTTTTTATATCCCACTATGCTCACTAAACTTCAAAGGTGGGCATACAAGAAACGCTGCGTAGACGGTAATAAACTGGAGTCTAAAGAGCAAAAAAAAGTTCATGATTGTAGCCTTGAAGCCTAAGACCTTATTAATACGGAACTTTTTTCAATCGTTTAATTTACTAACTGATGTTACGCACTGACTACGAGCTATTAATAACTTACAGGTTTTTTTTCGTAATTTATCCATAAACATCCCAATCTCTTTAAAAGATTAGGATGCCTCATAGAGTTATGCCTTAGTTTTAAAATTATTCTTCGATTTTACTTAAGGTTTCTTTGTAAACATTAACCGTTATTACTGTGCCAAAGCCCATAGCCCTGTTTGTTGATTAAGACAGGCGATACGATTTTCAGTTATTGACTGTCCATTAGGTAAAGTCACCACTTCTTGCATATTTTGGCATTGCTTTTGAGCTTGTGTATTGTAACTTTGCTGACCAACAGGATTGAGCTGTATTGAACTTCCGGTTTGCGGATTAACCGCCTGTTGAGGTTGTCTTAATGATCCAGATTGAATAACGCTGTTTAATTGTTGTAAACGAAAACTTTGATCGGCAGATGATAATTGTGAGCCAATTTGACCATTTAGCACACTGCCAACCATGTTTTGCATCATCGAACTTTCCAGATTATTCATAATACCGCTACCGTAGCCAGTATTTTCAGAGCCTGGACCAATACAGCCGGTCAGTAAAGTGAAAGATGCAAAATAAGCAAGAGCTTTAAATTTGTTCAAATGTTTCATGATATAACGCCATTAAGAGTCAATAAATACTGTTTGAGTACAGTAAAAAAGTGGATAAGCATAACAGAATAGGTGACGGTAAGCATTACACGCCATAGCTTTAAAAATATGTCATAACCTTGCTGTTGTCCATCCTGCCTATGAAATAGTTATATCAAAAGGTACTGCTATGAACGGCAGTATCCAAAGCTTTGCTTAATTTTCAAGAATATTACATTCATTTTTTGGCAATAACTCTACTAAGGAATGAGCACGAAATAATGTAGTCAAGTAGCATCCAACTCCCCCCTTTGAAAAAGGGGGGGCGGGGGGGATTTTAAAATCATAGTTGCCGAAGTTATTTCATGCACGTTCCTAAGCGAAAATGTTGCGCTAATGTTGAGGTGGTGAAAGGTTACCGTCTCAACATTGCCGGTGACTTTGACAATACTACTGGTGACTTTCACAGAATTACCTGTGAATTTGACAATATTACCGATGATTTTGGCAGAATTACAGGTAACTTTGATAACATCACCTATCACTTTGGCAAAATTATCTAGTATTTTGACAAAAGTAACGGTGACTCTGTCAACATTACTTATAATCTTGGCAATAGTGTCGTAGTGTGTCGGGTTATGGCTAGCGCCTAACCCGACCGACCTACGTAAGTGCCTTGTCCCGTGTTAAGTTGATAGCCAACTTTGCTGACCAACAGGATTGAGCTGCATTGAAATTCTGGTTTGTTGATTAACTGCCTGTTGAGGCTGGCTTAATGATCGAGATTGAATAACACTGTTTATAACTTACATTAATGATGCTTTATCGCGCTTAGCTCTTAATAGTAAAGTTCCAACACCTTGATCGGTAAATAGCTCTAGCAGTACGGCGTGTTCTACACGACCATCGATAATATGTACGCTATTGACGCCCGCTTTAAGCGCATCAGTGGCGCAGCTAGTTTTAGGAATCATTCCTCCTGATATAGTGCCATCAGCAATTAAATCATCTATATCTTGGATGGATAAACCGGTGAGTAGATTTTCTTGCTTATCAAGTATGCCAGCAGTATTGGTTAATAAAATCAGCTTTTCAGCTTTTAAGACTTCGGCAAGCTTACCAGCAACTAAATCGGCATTGATATTATAAGACCTGCCGTCTTCGCCAACTCCGATAGGGGCAATGACCGGTATAAAATCACTACGTCCCAACATGTCAAGAATGTCTGGATCTATGCTGCTCACTTCGCCCACATGGCCTAAATCAATAATTTCTGAAGCATGAGTTTCTAGTGATGATGGTCGTTGCTGAATCTTTCTGGCACGAATGAAATCACCATCTTTTCCCGTTAAACCTACCGCTTTGCCGCCATTTTGATTAATTAAGTTAACAATATCCTTATTAACCAATCCGCCCAGTACCATTTCAACGACATCCATTGTTTCACTGTCGGTAATTCTCATGCCATCAACGAATCCTGTCGTTTTACCTAATTTGGTTAATAATTCACCGATTTGAGGACCACCGCCATGCACAACAATTGGGTTAAGCCCAACTAATTTCATTAATACAATATCGCGGGCAAAACTGTTTTTGAGTGCTTCATCAACCATGGCATTACCGCCAAATTTAACGACGATAGTTTTATTTTTAAATCGTTGTATATAGGGTAGCGCCTCAATGAGTACATCGGCTATTTGGTGAGCAGTTCTTTTTTGCATGATTTGATTGATTGTCCGTGATTGATTAATACTTAAAAGGATAAAAACAGTAGTGATAGATCATATGTCAGCAAATGCGAGTGCGATTAATGTTTTGTGATTGCGTGCTAGGGCTGTGAGGTTACGGCAAAAACCTTTAAATAGGCAACAGTTTAGCTGATTTTATTTTTTGCCCCACTGGCATGTAGTTTCGGTCAAGTTTTTTAAAGGCTGATTAATTGTGCTAAAATCAGGCTATGAACTCAAGATGGGGTAGTGTGAATAGTCTATTGTACCTAGGCAGAGCGTCACTGCCCATAATTAAGTAGTTTGTTGATGGAGTAAAACAGCTTTAGCTGTTTTAAAATGCAATAGCGAGCTCAGCATTCCAAGTTTTTACTGTTTTTCCTTAACTGTGGGCAGTGACGCAGAGTATTGGAACGATAAATGATCTAAGCTTAACCTTGTCTTGCAGGCAAAGATGAGTCATCTTTTTTATATAATTAACCGTAGGTTACTGTGTTTCTCAAATTTATGAGTTTTGCTCTTGTTGGCGTCGCAGGAACGCTGGCGCATTATTCCATATTATATGGTTTAGTTGAGTTTTATAGTTTTAATCCGGTAGTCGCTTCAGGTTGGGGCGCTTTAGCCGGCTTAATCGTTAATTATGTTTTAAATTATAAGCTAACGTTTAATAGTCAACAGTCACATAGCCAGACTTTTCCTAAGTTTGCTCTTATTGCTAGTTTAGGTTTTGCCTTAAATTTAGCGATGATGGCTATGTTGACGCAACATTTATATTATTTTTATGCGCAGATTGTAACCACTGGCGTGGTGTTGATCTGGAATTTTTTTGCCAATAGTTTGTGGACGTTTCAAATGGATATTTCGGGAAATACGGTTGATGATAAACCTCAATCAGTGCTAAAGAAGCTGCTTAGTGGCGTTGGTTTGTTTGCGACTTTATTGCTAGTAAGAGCGCTCTCGTTGGGGCTTTATCCTTTGTATGATCCTTCCGAATCTCGCTATGCGGAAATGGGCCGTAAAATGTTGGAAACCAAAAACTGGGTTACACCATTGATTGATTATGGCGTGCCTTTTTGGGGCAAACCCCCTATGACCGTTTGGTTAACCGCTTCTAGTTTATGGATGGGGGGTATTAACGATTTTTCAGCACGACTACCCTCATTCTTATTAAGTATCGGGGTGCTCTGGATTATTTATCATCTGGCTAAAGTTCAGCGCGGTGTGGAATATGCCAAAGTTGCGGTCATCATGCTTGCTAGTACAGTGTCATTTTTTGTAATGGCCGGCACGGTCGCGATGGATGTCTGTATGAGTTTTGGCATCGCTTTGGCTATTGCTTCGTTTTGGTTGGCGTTGCGTGATGATGGTAAAGCTTACTGGGGTTATTTATTTTTTATAGGTTTAAGTGTTGGCTTGCTGGCTAAAGGGCCTATATCGATTGTACTTTCAGGGATTAGTTTGGGTCTTTGGACAGTCATGACCGGTGAATGGAAACGTGTTTGGCAACGAGTACCTTGGATCAAAGGTACGTTATTGATGTTAGTGATTAGTGTACCTTGGTTTTTGATAGCTGAGCACAAAACACCGGGGTTTTTAGAATACTTTTTAGTAGGCGAACATTGGAAGCGATTCACTGAAAGTGGTTGGCAAGGGGATTTATATGGTAATGGTCATGCTCAGCCGCGAGGAAAGATCTGGTTATATTGGCTGGGAGCTGCATTTCCTTGGTCTTTGCTATTCTTGAAAGCGGTTATTACCGCCATCGTGCAAAAAAAGCCTTTGGAATTATTAAGGTCTGGTGATGGCTGGCGTTTATATTGCTTGTTATGGATGATAGCGCCACTGATGTTCTTTACCTTTTCGGCTAATATTATCTGGACTTATCCTTTGCCGGGATTGCCAGGATTTGCTTTGTTACTAGCCGATTGGTTTCCTTTGCGTTCCAAGTATAAAACAGCTTTAGCTTTATGTGTGCCCTTGGGCTTTTTTGGTTTGGTGGCCGCGTATCATTATCCTGATGCCGACTTCTTTAGATCACAAAAGCCCTTAGTAGAAGCCTATGATCGCTTGGCCTTGGCCGATGAACGCTTGATTTATCTTAATGAAAGACCTTATTCGGCACAGTTTTATAAGCAAGGACAGGTCCTGTTGGTAACTGGAATTGCAGAATTGCAAGCTAGCTTGACGAGCACTCATCATGATTTTTACGTGATTAAGGATGAGCAGATGAGTACGCTACCCCAAGCACTACAGCAGCGCCTTAGTCCTGTTAAGCATTATTTGTTATTTACCTTGTTTCAAGCACAGACAAAATAATGGCTAAAGCGACTATAAATCTGATTGTTAATGCCGATGACTATGGCTATTACCCTTGTGTTAGCCAAGGAATCCTAGCGGCGGCAAAATCTGGAGCGTTAACGGCAACGGGCATTCTAGCGAACAGTCCCGATTTAGCGACACAGTTGCAATGGCTCAATGGCATTGAATCATTAGATGTGGGCGTCCATTTGAATTTAACCTGTAGACAGCCTTTAACTGAGCTTATGGCCGAAAAATTGGGGCATTGGAATGGCCAGTTTCCTAATGCTTATGTTATGAGTGGGCTGTTGATAACAGGGAAAATTAGTCTTGCTGATGTTAGAACAGAATGGCGTGCGCAGATTGAGGCTTGTCAATCCCAGAAATTGCGTTTTTTAAATTCTCATGAACATATTCATATGCTACCGGTATTATTTCCTCTAGTGTTAGAGCTTGCGAAGGATTACGGTATTGATTATGTGCGCTTGACGCAAGCCGAATGGCTTGCGCCTTTTGGTGTGTCAGCACTCATTCGTAATAGCTTGATGCAAACCATGCAGCTTATTAACCTGCGTCATCTTAAAGTAAAAAGACCGTTATTTTTAGGTTTAAGTCGCAGTGGCAAGCTAGATTACGATTATTTAACCACGATTTTTTCAAAATTAAAGCCGGGGCAAAGCTATGAGTTAATGTGCCATCCTGGCCGCTTTGATCCTTCTGAAATTTTAGATGCTAAACTACTGGCTTATCATGATTGGGAGGGTGAGTTGGCATTATTACAAAGCCCTAAAGTCCATGACTTATATGAAAAGTTCGGTATCCGTTTGAGCCCCTATCCACTATAGATTAACGAAAGCGATGACCTTAATGACCTCAGAAAACAAGCCTATCATCAGTGCCGTTATTCCTGCTTATAACGAAAATCAGGGTATTAGCGTAGCTATAACCCATATCGCAGACATTTTAAATACTTGTGAAAGCGCATGGGAAATTATTGTCGTAGATGACGGCAGTCATGATCAAACTTTTCAACAAATATGCCTACTCTCCGAGGCAGAGCCTAGAATTAAAGGCGTGTCCTTAAGTCGAAACTTTGGCAAGGAAGCAGCTATGTTGGCAGGATTAGCCCATGCTAGCGGTGAAGCCGTTATTATTATCGATGCCGATTTACAGCATCCGCCTAGTTTTATTCCTGAAATGGTCGATAAATGGCGTGCAGGCGCTCAAATCGTTCATGCGGTTAAACGTAGTCGAGAAGAAGATTCAGCGGCAAAAAGAGCAGCAGCCTATTGTATTAATCAAATGATCTCTGGCTTAGGCGGCATCAATGTAAAAAACTCTTCCGATTTTAAATTATTGGATAGAGAGATTGTCGATATTATTGTTCATCAGTTACCTGAACGAGAACGCTTCTTTCGTGGCCTGACCAGTTGGCTGGGTTTTTCAGAAGCCTATATCTATTTTGATGTGGCTAGTCGTCAAGGTGATGAAAGTAAATGGTCCTTTTGGCAGCTTTTAGAATTGGCTATTACGGCACTGACGTCATTTACTTCATTACCGTTACGTATTGTGACATTCTTAGGTTTTACAACGTTAATACTCGGTTTTTTTGTGGCCAGCGAGGCGCTATGGTCATTAATTCAAGGTCAAGCGGTATCTGGTTTTGCAACCATCATTATTTGTCTGTTATTGATTGGCAGTTTTATCATGATCAGTCTAGGAATTATTGGTGAATACATTGCTAAGATTTATGAGGAAGTAAAGGCTAGGCCGCATTATTTAGTGAAAGCTCGCGTTGGCATTAATAAAGAAAAAGAATAATGAGCGTATAGCTCATAGTTAACGGTACTCGCTATGTACAATGGATTGCCGTACATAGCTTGAAAAAACCAAGTTCAGTGACTAAAACATAACATGAAAGAACAAGATAAAGTATTTCAACAGATGGAGCGTGTGGAAGATTTTACTTTTGACGAACGAGTCGCTAAGGTTTTCGATGATATGGTCTCGCGTAGCGTACCTTTTTATAATGAGATCCAACGCATACAATCTGATTTAGTAATGAATTTCTTACCTGAACAGGGCGGCGTTATTTGTGATTTAGGCTGTTCCACCGGAACGACTATAGAGGTTCTTAGTCAGCATCCACTGTGTCCTAAGAGTACTCGCTTTATAGGTTATGATAATGCCGAGTCTATGTTGGCTAAGGCGCATGAGAAATTGTCCGAGCAGATAGCAACAGGTCGAGTATCATTGATCGCTGCTGATATCAATCGTTTGCCGCAGTTACCTACTTGTGATGTCGTTATCGTTAATTGGACCTTGCAGTTTGTGCGGCCTATTGATAGAGAATCGGTATTGAAAATAATTTTTGATGCGTTAAGGCCGGGCGGCGTGTTGTTATTATCTGAAAAAACCTTGGATAATGACCCGCTGCTTAACCGCTTATACATTGATCATTATCTACAATTTAAAAAGTCCCAAAGTGGCTACACTGATCTTGAAAATCAGCGCAAAAGAGAAGCTTTAGAAAATGTCTTGATTCCTTATCGCTTAGATGAAAACTATCAAATATTGGCACGCGCCGGCTTTACTCGCTGGAGCACTTATTTTCAATGGTTTAATTTTGCGTGTTTAATAGCCGTTAAGGAATGAGCACAAATTAACTTAGGCAAGTTCAATTTATAAATTATACTTTTTGATCAAGCAACTTTGTTCAAAACTGACAAATGATAAATGCATACTCCAAAGAAATTGAAGCGCTGATACAAG
>Ga0214235_1000329_pt1 | contig 21370 bp, 18 predicted proteins | sample TroBogypolimnion_2_FD_153073 | JGI IMG/M metagenome (GOLD analysis project Ga0214235, IMG submission 153073) | Freshwater microbial communities from Trout Bog Lake, WI - 15JUL2008 hypolimnion | ecosystem: Environmental > Aquatic > Freshwater > Lake > Hypolimnion/Profundal zone ... | reverse complement strand
TCTGGGAAATGAAACTATCGCAGATGCGATGATGGATAGACTGATTCATACAGCACATAAAGTTGAATTAAAGGGCCCATCTATGAGAGAGATATTGGCAAAATCATAATTTATTTGGCCACCTATGTTACAATGACGGAAGAATATTTTTTACTTTTTTAACTGGCCAAGTATTTATGCGCACCCGTGGCCAAGTGTATGCGTGTGTAAAAGCTAGAAACTGTTTTTATCTTTGTGAAGGTATCTTTGTATGAGAAAATCGCTTTTAAGAGAGCTATGCATATTTTAAGAAATCATTAAGAACCCTGTCGTGTTTTGTACTTTTGTGCAGAAATAGCCCAGTTCCTAATAAATGAAGTGCATCAGAGTGTTCTGAATTATTTTGCAAAAATTTTTCATAAAGTTCTTTTGCTTTAATAAGTTTAGAATGTTTATGAAACTCTAGAGCTTGATTGAATGTTAGATCTGTTGACATCCTTTTTCTTTTCCCTTTCAGTGGGCGCTTGATATTAGAGTTATATTTTCAGCCTTCTTAAAAAACGCTTCTATGGTATCTGTTCTTACTTGTATGATATTTAAAAAAAATTAACCGTTAAACTAGTTGGGGTAATATTTGCTTGATAGTATTCAAATTTTATAGGAGGGCGATATGACAGTCTCCTCAACTACTACAAATCCGATGTATTCACTTCTGACTGATAATTCTCGGAATAATCCAGTCTCTACACTGCTTGGGAGCAATACAGTAGACAGTACATCAGCGAGTGATGTCGTAGGCGGAACTAATTTTGGCAGTTTTGTGGATAATCAAGTCCTATTTTTAGACTTTTTTCATTGCTGATTGTGCCGATTTTTGCTCCGCCTTTGACAATTGTTGCTCTGTAGAGACTCGGATATAGCCAAAAATCATGAAAAATGCTTTATTACGCCGAAATTTTCCATAGGTTGATTGCTCATATTCACTTCATCAGCATATTAAAAATGACTCCAAAGAGCTAAAACATTCGGCATAAAATATATCTTTGTTATTATTTTTGATGAGCGACTTGCCAAAGATGGGGTGAAAACAATAGGATTATTGCAATGGCTGTGATTCCTTCTAAAAGAATAGTTCTAGAAGCACCGATGTAATATGAGACACCCCCCATAAGTAAAGCACCCAACGGTTGCATACCGAAAAAAGCCATAGCATAATAACTTATGACTCTTCCTCGCATTTTTATAGATGAAGTTGTTTGAAGAAGAGTATTGATAATGGTTACATGTAACATCATTCCAAAGCCTGTTATGGTTGCAAAGATAAAGGCAAGTATTAAAGTGTGGGCGTATGAAAAAAGAATCAATCCAAGACCAAAAATAGCAGTAGCAATGACTAAAACTTTTCTAAGATCAAGCTGTTTTTTTACAGAGGCTAAGAAAATAGCTGCAATAAGCGCACCTATTCCTGTAAAACTGTTGAGATAGCCATATGTCGAAGCGTTCCCTTGTAATATCTCTTTAGCAATGATCGGAAGTAGAGTTACATAGGGTAATACCAACAGACTGATAAAAGAGAGAAGTAAAATTATGATCCCTATAGATGGAGTTGCTTGTATATAATTGAGACCATCTTTCAGTTCTTCAAGTATTTTTTTTGTTTCTATTTGCGGAAGAAAAGCTGGTAGATTCATCATTAACAATGACACTATAACGGCTGTAAAGCTTACGGCATTTAACATAAAACATACCCCTGCACCCATTTTATAGAGTACGATGCCTGAGACCGCAGGTCCTATAAGTCTTGCTAGATTTACCATTGAAGAGTTTAATGCGATTGCATTACTTAAATCTTCTTTATCATCTACCATTAAATGCACCAGTGATTGTCTAGCTGGTATGTCAAACGCATTGATGATCCCCAAAATGATACTTAAAACAAGTATTTCTATAATCGTGTAGTGTGTAAACAAAACTACCAATGTCAGTAAAATCGCCTGAATCATTGAAGCTATCTGTGTCAGCAGTAGGACTTTGTATCTATCATATCTGTCTGCTATGACTCCTCCAAAAAGAGAAAGTAAAAAGGAGGGAAATTGTGTAGAAAATACAGTCAATCCAAGCATAAAAGCCGAATGCGTCTGTATATAAACTATCCAATATACCGCAGTTCGTTGCATCCAAGTACCGATAAGTGAAATGGATTGACCAAAAAAATAGAGTCTATAGTTTCGGCTATGAAATGCTTTGAAAGTGCTGATACTCATTCTAGCCTCTTCTCTTATTTTTCTACATCATTAACGGGTAATTATGGCCATAATTTAGATAAAAATTATTATTAATTGGTCTAAATCTAGAATAAGTGTTTTTTCTTTTAACTATTACAGTTCTTCTTATAAATGATTCATACTAACTGCGTATGACGGAATATTCGGACACTGTTGTCGTTTCAGTTTAGACAGTTGTCATCGACGAAACTGATTTTAGCAGTTTTTGTTATAAAAAATCACTTATTCTAGGCTGTTTTCATAGTTAATTATGTTAATTTCTGCTCTGCTGTTGACAACGATTAAGCAAATTAATCACACCATATTTGATACGATTATTTAATTTAATCATCTCATTTTAAAATGACAAATATTATAGCTCAAGAAGCGACTTTATCTCTTTAGAGTTATAGTATGACTCAATAGCCTTATTTATCACATAATCAAGCTTTTTCTTTTCATTAAATCCATTCACTTCATCTTCAATCAAAGCTGTAATTATTTTTATTCTTTTTAGATTTTTGATATCTAAATTAACTCTTTTACCAATAAACTCTATTTCTTCCATAATTAGCCTTTAATTGTAATTTATTGAATATATTATAGTTTAAATATATAAAAAGAGCAAATAATATTACAAACTGACATTAAGTCTAAAAAGTATGAGTTGCTAGAAGCTTAAAGCGAGAGGCAGTTAAGGGTTTTATACCTCTTAAATATAGTACACAATAATATATTGTATGTGTAATAATAAAAGTATTTCCTAAAATGAGGACAGATATACGCAAAAATAGTAACTTTTAACATTTCTTTTATTGCAATTAATATAGTTCAAAATAATAAAAATAGAAATTTATCGAAAAAATAGTATTTTTGTTTAATTTATTACACTTTGTATAAGTATTATATTTTAAACTAAATATTAATTTAAAAATATATGTTTTCTAAAAAATTTTAATATATACGTTTTTTGATGATATAAATGTCAATTTTAAGAATAATTTCCAAAACGACTATAGCTTTTATACTACAAGTATAAATATTATGAAATTCATTAGTTAGTTGTTATGCTTGACATCTATCAATTAAAACATTATTATATCATTATGAAATCATTAAAGTTTGAATGGGACCAAATCAAAGCCACTAGCAATATCAAAAAGCATGGTATCTCTTTTGAGGAAGCTCGAACTGTTTTTGATGATGACTTTGCACGTTTGATTCCTGATCCAGATCATTCAGAGGAAGAGGAAAGATTTCTTTTACTTGGGATGAGCTATACGCTCAAAATTTTAACAGTCGTGCATTGTTATAAAGATGATGATGGAGTGATTAGAATTATTTCCGCAAGATCCTCTACTAAAAATGAAGAACGTCAATACAAGGAGTTGTTATCATGAGAAAAGAATACGATTTTTCACAGTCAGTTCAAAATCCATACGCAAAAAAAGCGAAGAAGCAAATCTCAATCAATGTGGATGTAAATACAATTGAATACTTCAAACAGTTGGCAACAAAAATGGGATTACCTTATCAGACACTTATTAATTCATATCTGACTGACTGCGCGCTACGCCATATCGAGCCAGAGCTAAAATGGGCGAACTAAATTAATTGGCACTCACGAAGAGAGAGGAAGCTATTATGATCAACGACCAACTCTCCCTTTTTGACAAATGGCAAAAGAGCTTCATCAACGAGAAGAAAGTGCTCAACATGTCAAAAAGCACTTTGATGAATTACAGCAGTATCTTAAACAAGCTATATGACTATTATGCACAGCATGAAGATAAACTATCTTTTTATGATATAGACAGAGACTTTATACTCTCTTTTTTAAATAACACTCCAGATATGGCAACCAATACAAAAAATTTACATATCACAGTGATCAAAAATTTCTTCAAATATGTCTCCCTGCATAATAAAGAAAACATAGATTATAGAGACAGATTCACAGATCTTGTAGCCAAAGTAAAAAAGAGTGAACCTACCTCACTTGATAGTAACGAATATGAGATATTGCAAAAATATTTAAACTCAAAAGTAAAACCAGCCTCATTTATTCAATACAGAAACAGACTCTCTTTAAAACTTTTACTTTTTACAGGTGTAAGAGCTAGTGAAGTACTTGGTATAAAACTTGAAGATTTTTTTATGATGAAAGAAGAGGGTGTTTATAAAATAAAGATACTTGGCAAAGGAAATAAAGAGAGATATGTTTATATACCAATAGAGACAATTGAAAATGAACTTTTAGTTGTCAGTGAATATATTGCGACATTGACTAATCCTCAATATGGGAAAAACACACTTAGCTTTATTAATCAAACTACAAAGGGTAGGGTGATGTTAAGAAGTGAGCTCTACTCTATGATAGAGAACCTGTTTAAAAAACTTGGTATTAAAAAAAGAGGAGTGCATCTTCTAAGACATACCTTTGGTAAAAAGATGGTGCAAAAGAATGTCAATCTCTCAACAATTAAAGAGCTGATGGGGCATGAGAATATTCAAACGACTATGATCTATGCAAGGAGCGATGAGGGGAGTATGATTCGGGCAATTGTTGATTAAAAACAGTTATCGATTTATATCAAAAAATTATCATGCGCTATTGGTATTATTGATGACGATTAGTTAAATAACTTTAATTCCCATTATTAAGTGTCATCGGCGGAACTGATTTTGGCAGTCTTGGTTATAAAAAATCACTTATATTAGGCTGTTTTCATAGTTAATTGTGTCAATTTCTGCTCCGCCGTTGACAGCGAGTGCTAATATTACAATTACTAATGGCGAGACGGCTTAGAATATTATACTTTTTGTGTGATATAGAGTTGACATACCCAGCTTAAAGAGAGTAAAATTGATTTAATTTTCAAATAGACTTCTTTTTAAGAGTTATAAAAAGAAGTCTATTTGAAAATATATAGGATGGTTTAAAATGAAAAATTCCATTATACGATTTTTATTTTTACTTTCACTCTTCTTAAGTACAATTGGCTACGCGGACATTAATAGTGATATTAACAATGCTAACTTGCTACTATATCAAGGCAAGTATGCACAAGCCGAAGAAGCCTATACAAAGCTTATGGTTCCGGCTGCCGATGAGTTCATTATTGGTACAGTTTTGGTTGATTCACTCTATATTAACAGAGCTATTGCACGATTGGCACAACATAAAATAGACGCTGCAAAAGAGGATATTGAAAGGGCTTTTCATCCTCAAAGCAGTATGATGTATGAAGACTCCGGTTATATGTTGCGCGCTAGACTACGTCTGATGCAAGGAGATAGAAAAGGTGCCTTTGAAGACTATGATCAGCTGATAAAAAACTCTGATAAAGGGATGGCTAATGGATATCGTCTTGCGTTTGGCATGGCACAACGCGCTTGGGCACATCTTGTTGTAGGAGAAGCTCAAGCGGCAAAAAATGACTTTCTCATCGCAATTTCTACCGATACAAAAATGTTAGGAACAGATCCTAACCCCTTAGAAAAACCTTTTTGGCAGGCTGTTGTTAATGAGGTAATACCTTTTGTTGGAACTGAAGATGCTGTGACTATCAATCAGAGAGTCGATGCAATATTAGAAAGACAAAATATTAAAACATATCCATTTTCTATATCTGCAAGTATTCTACAGAAAAATTATGCCAATTCAATCTTAGTTTATGAAATCTACGGTCCCGCTTTTCTTTTAAGAGAAAAAGCCCAAACAGAAAAGATGCAAACCTATCATGAAAATGTCAACATATTCTTTAATTCCGCCCAACAAGCACTCTTAAAAGGTGATAAAGAAGGTGCTTTTACTTCATTTGTGAATGTTTTTAAAAACACGATTGATGAGGATAGGACGAGTCGCGATAGCGCCCTACAAGGTATTGCTGGAATTTTTAATTCTGGCTTTACTCCCCCCTTAATGAATGAAAAGGCACGCCGTCTTGCGATTGAAGCACAAGTTGTGGCCCAAGATAAAAATTATCAAGAGGCGGTTCAAATTTACTGGAAAGCCATTAATGAAGCACCTTGGGTAGCCAATTTGTATTATGATCATGCTTTACTCATTGCTGAAGCGGCACAAAAAAATGATGACTTTAATGCGGCGATCATTGAAATGAAGCGTTTTATGATACTTTCAAAAAACACTGCGGAAAGAAGAGAAGCACAAGACCGCATATATTTATGGGAAATTAAACGCGATAGAATAATGCCTTCTACTCCTGCCCCTTATGTAGCAAGCAGTGCAACGGCGGGTGCTAGTGATTGCTTTATCGCAACTGCCGCTTATGGTTCGTTTTTAGATCCGCATGTTTTGACACTGAGAAAGTTTCGTGATCGTTATCTTTTAACCAATATTCCAGGACAGTGGTTTGTGGAACGCTATTACCATTATTCGCCGCCTATTGCCAATGTTATTCGAGAAAATGAAGGCTTGCGTATGATTGTACGTATTATTTTAACACCAGTTATTTTTAGTATTGAGTATCCATGGATGATTGCTCTTGCCTTGTTATCAATACTGTTATTTAAAAAATCAAAACAATGGTCTGTTGCTCGATGAAAAAAAACTTAAGAAGTATTGTAATTGTTATGCTTTGTATTGCTTCTACACTTCAAGGTGAAAGTGCCTTGCAACAATTATACGATGCTGGAGGACAACCCCAGAATGTTCCCATGCCACAAACACCAACGTATAACCAAAATACTAGATCTACACCATCATCACAAAAAATCCAAAAAAATAGCCCTTCCCAAGGTTATCATGCACCTAGTACTTCTGCCATAATAGGTGCAACGATTTTTGAAAGTATATTAGAAGGAGTTCTATTTGATTCTCCTAGTTCAAATGAACCTGATCCTGAAACACTACGACTTCAAGCAGAACAACAGCGCAAAGTACAAGAAGAAGCACAGCTTAAAGCTAAAGAACAACAAATTCATCATCAAAATCTCATGAGCTCTTTTAAAAGTATTCCCGCTACAAGTAGCACAACTGAAGCAGTATCTGCATCAAATTTGTCATTTAAAACCGCAACAATACCTGATACATCTAAAATCGATACCAGCTCAGATGAAGCTCTAAGGGAGTCTGCATCAAGACCATTTGATGAAGGTGGCTCGCATACGATTTTTGCTAACCACTGGAGTCCTGTTTCTTTAAGTAAAACACCTTTATCTATACCTAAACCAGTTGAACTGTGCCACAATGGAAATTGTTCTTGGCCAACAAAGAGTAATTTAGTTACCACTACGCTCCCTAAAGCCAAAATTCACATTAAAATGGTAAAGCTCTCCAAATTAGGTTATCCCTCAACTCCTAATCCAAAAGAGTTTATTTATACTACGTTGGATGACAGTAAAAACAACAGCGATAAACACTATCTTATCCTCAATCGCTTGAGCTATCTTACACACGAAATAGGTAAAGAGCTATTGATCAGCATTACAATGAAAATCATAGAATCTACTCCAGGTGGAGATCAGTTGTCACTCATTAAAGATGTTCATGATCTCGCTGTAGATGATATGGAAAGTGCCAATAAAGTAGCTACTTGGCTGGGTTCAACGCAACTGGACAATCCTCCTGAAATCACCTCTTTAGGTGAAGCTGCTAAACCATTTTTATTAAAAGCCATGGGGACTTCTGAATCTTTTGAAGAAATTAGTAATTTAATCAGTGATACAAGTGAAATATCTGGAATGTCTGCCAAATTATCAAATATCATTAAGGAAATGCCTTGAGAGTTGTTTACATATGGATTTTGGCATGTTTGCTTACCTATGCAGCACCCATAGATATAGCACCGAAACTTAAAATTTATAGAATGCCGGATGCTTTGTCCAGCAAAATAGATTGGCGCTCTGATACCCAACTTTATGTCTCTTCTTTGGGACTTTGGATATCCGCTGAAAAAAATATTTATAGACTCGATAAACCTTCCAAAGCGCTAATGACTCCTTTACATGTAAGCTCTTTTACACTTGACCAAAGTGGTCATCCTATTGCTATTGTTGATGGGCAGTTAGGCGTAATCAGTCATGGATTTTTTCTGCCAAGCCTTAAGCTTCCTATGTCAGGATTTTCACTCATTGCAGGTCCAAATGATACACTCTATCTCTATAATACAACAATGCCGGCACCCATTTATCATTTTGATGGAAAATTGATAACTCCTATTGCACTTCCAAACGAAGCTGTCCAAGCTTTAACTTATGTTGATAATACCGTTATTTTTGCCACAAGAGAGGGTGTTTTTTCATTAGAATCTGGAAAACCATTAGGATTAATCATGCCTTTACCAGACTTTACAACTATTCTTTCTATTGCAGCAAATCCTGATACAGCAGAATTATTTTTAAGTACACGAGATACTGTTTATAGTCTAAGCAATGGGCTTATGGTACCCCTCGTTACGGGAATAGGAGGAAAAGTCGCATTTTATGATAATTGTTTATGGATCGCCGATCCAGTGCGTCATCAAGTTTATATTGTAATGCTCAATCAATTTCAAAAAAAGAGCTAAATTTCATAATGAATTGTCGAAAGAGAATGAGGAGTAGAGAGCGATTTCTTATAAAAATAGTGATAAAGTAATTAATTGGTTTTAACTGCTAGATGGAGAAGATAATGCATGATTTTTTTGATTTAGTCAATCGATCTACAATTTATACCCTTGAGAATTTAAAAAATATAAATATTGAAGTAGTTGAAGCCTTACAAACAAGTAGTTCTACTCCTTTGATTAAAGCTCTTCAGATGATTGAACTTCAAAAAGTGATTCATGCTGTGGGTATGTTTTCTATATTTGAAGCAAGATTGCAGGAGATATTTAAAGATGCTAACTATGCGTTTGATCAAGCAGAAAAAGTTTTGAAAGAAAAAGATGAGTTTGCATTATATGAAAAATTTCATGATCTTCGACAAGCTATTAATGTTCTTAAACATGGTGATGGTAAAAGCTATGATATCCTTCTTCAAAAAGAGCATCAATTACCTTTTAGAATAAAAAAAAGAGATGAATCTTTTTTTTGTGAAGGCGATGTATCTGAAGTAACATCATTAATCAAAGTTGATGATGAATTTGTCAAATATTGCGCTGAAATAATCTATGAAGTATCTAAAGTTATATATCAAGTCTAAATGGATATTGCCTAAATGTTTAGGTAAGTTTTCGCTAAAATACATTAGATTTAATTAATAAAGTGAAAATATGGGCGAAGAGCAGAAGAAACTATTAGAACAACAACTTTGGAACATCGCAAACACTCTGCGTGGCAAGATGGATGCGGATGAGTTTCGCGACTACATCCTCGGCTTTATCTTCTACAAATACCTCTCTGAAAAGATTGAGGACTATGCTGATGACATTTTAAAAGAGGATGAAATCACTTATCTCTCTATTGATGAAAACTCTGCTGAAGGTCAAGAATATCTCGAAGCTATCCGTGAGGAAGCTATCGAGAAGCTCGGTTATTTCCTCAAGCCATCAGAACTCTTTACCCAAGTTGCAAAGCGTGGCAACTCAGACACAAATAACTTTATTCTCGAAGACTTAACACGTATCTTGCGCGGTATAGAATCCTCTACCATGGGACATGAAAGTGAAGATGATTTTGTGCATCTCTTTGAGGATCTGGATTTAACAAGTACAAAGCTTGGTAAAACCGAAGAAGCAAAGAACACACTCATTGCAAAAGTTCTTTTCCACCTCGACCAAATCAACTTTGAACTTAAAAACCATGATCGTGATGTTCTTGGTGATGCGTATGAGTATCTCATCTCTCAATTTGCTGCAGGTGCAGGAAAAAAAGCAGGAGAGTTTTATACTCCTCAACAAGTTTCAAAAGTCCTGGCTAAAATAGTTACTAATGGAAAAACCAAACTCAAATCCGTTTATGATCCTACTTGTGGATCAGGTTCGTTGCTTCTACGTGTCGCTAAAGAGGTTCAAGATGTTAGTAACTTCTACGGTCAAGAACTCAACCGTACTACTTACAATCTTGCTCGTATGAATATGATTATGCATGATGTTCATTACCGTAAGTTTGACATCAAGCAAGAAGACACGTTAGAGCATCCTCAACATTTAGAACAACGTTTTGAGGCGATTGTGGCTAATCCTCCATTCTCTGCTAACTGGTCGGCTTCACCTTTGCACATGAGTGATGATCGTTTTAGTCAATATGGAGTTCTTGCTCCTGCTTCCAAAGCTGATTTTGCATTTGTGCAACATATGATTCACCATCTTGATGAAAGCGGAACGATGGCGATTGTATTGCCTCATGGTGTACTATTTCGTGGCGGTGGTGAGGGAACTATTCGTAAGTATCTCATCGAGAATAAAAATTATCTTGACTGTGTTATAGGTCTACCTGCCAATATTTTTTATGGCACAAGTATTCCTACATGTATATTAGTTTTTAAAAAATGTCGTGAAGATGCCCAGCACGTTCTCTTTATCGATGCGTCAAATGAGTATGAAAAAGCTAAAAATCAAAACTATCTCACAGATGAGAATGTCGAAAAAATTATCACTACTTATCAAAACCGAAGTGAGATAGAGAAATACTCTCATCTTGCACCGCTTTCAGAGATTGCAGAGAATGATTACAACCTCAATATTCCTCGTTATGTAGATACTTTTGAAGAAGAGGAAGCAATTGATCTGGATACTGTAGCCCTTAATCTTCGTGAGATTGATACGCAGATGAAAATAACCGATACGACAATAGCGGCGTTTTGTGCTGAACTTGGCATTTCGGCACCGTTTTAAAGGGAAGAGTATGAAAAATATAGATAAAAAAAGTTTGGAAAATGCTTACCGTTTATTTGAAAGTGGAGATATAGCAAATGTTGAAATAGGTACAACCAAAGGTTTACAGCAGATTCATACTTATTTATTTGATGGCTTGTACGATTTTGCGGGACAAATCCGTGAATGCAATATCTCCAAAGGAGGCTTTAGATTTGCCAATACTTTGTATCTTAAAGAGATTTTAGTCAAAATCGAGCAGATGCCCCAAGAGAGCTTTGAGGAGATTGTCGCTAAATATGTAGAGATGAATATCGCACATCCTTTTATGGAAGGCAACGGGAGAACCATGCGAATATGGCTCGATATGCTTCTTAAAACAAAACTAAAAAAAGTAGTGAACTGGCAATTTGTCCCCAAAGAACTTTATCTTCAAGCGATGGAGAGAAGTCCTATCAATGATCTAGAGCTTAGTGTTTTGATAAGTGCCAATCTGACAGATGAGATAGACAATAGAGAAGTCATCTTCAAAGGGATAGAACAGTCGTATTATTACGAGGGATATGAGAAAGAAGAAGTGAAATGAGTCTTACATGTAAGGTGCCACAGCTTCGGTTTAGGGAGTTTGGTGGGGAGTGGGAAGAGAAGAAATTAGGGGAAGTTACTACCTATGTAGATTACAGAGGTAGAGCGCCGACAAAAACAGAAGAAGGGCATTTTTTAGTAACTGCAAAAAATATTAAAAAAGGGTTTATTGATTACGAGTGCTCAAAAGAATATGTTGCAGAGAGTGATTATTTGAATGTAATGAGCAAGGGATTACCAGAAATTGGGGATGTTTTGTTTACTACTGAAGCACCAATGGGCAATGTTGCTCAAGTAGATGACAAAAATATTGCTTTAGCGCAGAGAGTAATAAAATTTAGAAGTAAAAAAATGCTTTCTAATTTATATTTGCTTCATTATATGCTTTCTGCTGTTTTTCAAAAATCAATCTCTGAAAAATCAATTGGTACGACTGTTCAGGGAATTTCAGGAAAAGAATTACACCGAATCAGATTAGCATTTCCCTTTCTCCACGAACAAGAAAAAATCGCCTCTTTTTTAAGCTCGGTTGATACTCGCATTGAGCAACTCACCAAAAAGAAAACACTTCTTGAGCAGTACAAAAAAGGTGTGATGCAAAAAATCTTCTCACAAGAGTTGCGTTTTAAAGATGATGATGGAAGCGAGTATCCTGAGTGGGTTGAGAAGAAGTTGGGGGAAGTAGGCATAATTAGCACGGGTAAAACTCCAAGTACAACAGATAATAGCCTATGGGATGGAGATATAAAATTTATTACACCAACAGATATAAAAGATAATGTGAAATATCAAATTCATACACAAAGAACAGTTCTGAAGCAATCTAAAATGAAAGTGTTAGAAACTGGCTCAATTGTATATACATGTATCGCATCAATAGGAAAAATGGCTATTACAACATATCCAAGTATTACAAATCAGCAAATTAATTCTGTTACAGTAAATCAAAACAATAATAATGAGTTTATTTATTATCAACTTTTAAAATTAACGCCTTTTATACAATCAACACAGGCAAATACTACATTACCAATAATCAATAAAACAGAGTTTTCAAAATTTAAAATAAATTTACCATCCCTAAAAGAGCAAACAAAAATAGCAAATTTCCTCTCATCCTTAGACGAAAAACTCTTACATGTAAGCCAACAGCTAGACTCCACAAAACAGTTCAAAAAAGCTCTGCTTCAGCAGATGTTTGTGTGAAGGACTAAACTTGTATTTCTTAGAATCGGAAATTATTGAACTCTTTAATAATCAGCGTAATATGGATGTAATAAACGTCGATGTGCTTTACAATCCAATAGAAAGTATTAATATAAAAAGGGATTCAGAATTAAAAATTATATTAGAAACAGTATCACATTTCAATGCAACAACGCAAGCCGATACGATTCCGATGGGGATGGTATATATAAATAGAAGTGAAGTTAAATTAAAAGATAAATTTTCAAATAGTTCATTTGTTTTAGCTGGTGTTACCCCATACTCTTCAAATATATCTTTGAATGATAACGTAAGAACAGAATGGTCTTCTTTAGATAGTCTTAAAGCGACTTTTGAATCATTAACTGAAGAAAAATATTTAATCGAATTTGTTTCTAACATGGATATGAATAATTTTATTTTGCCAGACAATATTTCGATTAAAAAATCTATTATTGAAACAATCGATATAGATAAAATTAATTTCAGTGATACATCAACCAATAGAACGGGCTCCCTTGGTTGTATTGGTTTAAAAATTAATGATTTTTCTCTGTATATTTGCAGTTATAAACACAATAATCAAAACTATCAATATATTCTATATGATAAAATTGTCCCAGAAGAAGAGAGAAGAAAAATAAGAGATAGCATTTCTTTTATTATAGGTAAGCCCATAATATACTTAGGATATAGCACGTATACGGACACAGAAGAATCAAAAATAGTTTCTTTTGAACTAAAAAGTGCATATGACTATAAAGGGGCTTTCACTTTAGAAGAGTGGCCACCAACAATTTTAAGCTCCAATATGTCAAATATAATTGATTCCACTGTATTTAATAGCTTATTGATTTCCCTATATGAAAACTACGAAAAATATCACTTTCAACATTTATTTTGGATGTATTGGCATGCTTCAACTTCACATTTTTACAGTGCATCCGTACAGTTTGGTGGATGTATAGAGTCACTGCAAAATTCATATTTAGAAGAGAATAGTAATAGTAAAATAATTGAGTCTAAAAAAATATGGAAAGATTTTCGACATGACACTAAAAAGTTGATTGATGGACTTAAGATAGAAAATAATGAAAAAGAATTACTCAAAAATAAAATGAATAATTTAAATTTTTTGCCACAACAAAAACAATTGGAAAAATTATTTGATTTACTAAATATTGAACTTACAAATTTAGAAAGTAATACTTGGAAGCAAAGAAATATCCCAGCACATGGTAAAGAAATAAAAAATGATATAGACTATATAAGAGGTGTTAAAATCTTAAGAACACTTTTGAATAGATTGGTTTTAAAAATTTCAAATGCAAGTGAATATTACTTTGATTATTACAGTTTTGGAAATGAAAAAAGTTATAAACTAAGATCTATAACAGATGGAATCAAAGATGGAGAAGAAATATGAGCACACCGTCTGAAGCAATTCTTGAAGCTAATATTCCTAAATAATTGATTAAAGGAGAAACCAATATGGAAGAAGAAAGTAATATTATTATCTACAATACTGCTGATGGCAAAGCTTCGGTTTTGCTCCTTACTAAAGATGGTACGGCATGGTTAAATCAAAACCAGTTAGCCGAACTTTTTATGACCTCTAAATCTAATATCAGTATGCACATATCAAATATATTTGAAGAAGGTGAGCTTGAGAAAGATTCAGTTGTTAAGGATTACTTAACAACTGCCGCAGATGGTAAGAATTACTCCGTATCTCATTACTCTCTTGAAATGATTCTGGCTATCGGATTTAGAGTTCGAAGTAAGCGGGGGACACAGTTCCGACAATGGGCAGGGAAAAACCTAAGTGAGTATATGGTCAAGGGCTTCGTGATGGATGATGAACGGCTCAAAAATCCCGATGGAAAACCAGACTATTTCGACGAACTTTTGGCACGTATCCGAGATATACGCGCTTCAGAAAAACGGTTCTATCAAAAAGTTAGAGACCTGTTTATGCTTAGTCGTGATTATGATGCCAGTGACAAAGCGACGCAACTATTTTATGCTGATACTCAAAACAAACTTCTATTCGCTATAACGGGAAAAACTGCTGCCGAAATCATTGTCAGCCGTGCTAGTTCGTCTGAACCGAATATGGCACTCACAAGTTTCAAAGGTTCAATTGTACGAAAGCAGGATATTTATACCGCAAAAAATTATCTTACAGAGGATGAAATCGATAGTTTGAACCGTTTTGTCGTGGTCTTCCTCGAAACCGCAGAACTCCGAGCAAAAAACCGTCAAGATGTGACGATGGACTTTTGGAGAGAGAATATCGACCGTATTATCGAGTTTAACGACAAGGAAGTGCTTAAAGGGTATGGAAGTATTGGACATGAGCAGATGAAAAAAATGGTCGAAAAAGTTTATGCAACCTTTGATGCAAAACGCAAAGTAATAGAAGCTATTGAGGCTGATGAACAAGACCTTATCGAATTAAAACAGATTGAAGAGAAAGTTAAAGCACGATGAGCACTCAATCCGAAGCCATCCTAGAAGAAAATCTCCTCAAACAGCTTATCTCATTGGGATATGAAAAAGTCCTAATCCGTGACGAAGTAGAACTTTTAGCGAACCTAAAAAAGCAACTCGAAAAGCACAATAAGACCACTTTTGATGATGTCGAGTTTGCTCGTATCCTCAATCATCTCAACAAGGGCAATGTGTTTGAGAAAGCTAAAATCCTACGAGATAAATATGCCCTTACATGTAACGATGGTACAACCAAATACATCGAATTCATTGACTCCGAACACTGGTGCCAAAATCTTTTCCAAGTAACGCATCAAGTCACAATCGAGGGCAGTTATAAAAACCGCTACGATGTCACTATTCTCATCAATGGTTTGCCACTCGTTCAAATCGAACTCAAACGCAGAGGTCTCGAACTCAAAGAAGCGTTTAACCAGATCAACCGCTATCAGCGTCACTCCTATGGTTCTAACAGTGCACTGTTTCACTACGTCCAAATCTTCATCATAAGTAATGGTGTCAACACCAAATACTACGCCAACAATCGCACACAATCTTTTAAACAAACCTTCTTTTGGGCAGACAAAGAGAATAAAAATATCACTAACCTAAATGAGTTCACCGACATATTTTTAGAACCTTGTCATATCTCTAAGATGATCTGTAAATATGTGGTACTCGCAGAAGTCACAAAATCTTTGATGATACTTCGCCCCTATCAATATCATGCAACAGAAGCGATAATTGATAGAATCGCTAATTCCAATAAAAACGGCTATATCTGGCACACCACAGGTTCAGGAAAAACACTCACCTCTTTTAAGACAGCTCAAATCCTGATGAAACTTCCCAATGTTCATAAAGTAGTGTTTGTCGTTGATAGAAAAAACCTCGATTACCAAACGACAAAAGAGTTCAATAGTTTTAGCGCAGGGAGTGTGGACGGAACTGATAATACCAACGCCCTTGTAAAACAGTTCAATGACGACACTCGTCTCATTGTCACTACCATTCAAAAACTCAACACCGCTATCAGTAAGCAGCGCTATCTCTCTGCTATGGAAAATCTCAAAGAGAAACATATCATCTTTATCTTCGATGAGTGTCACCGCAGCCAGTTTGGTGAGACCCATAGGAGCATCACAAAGTTCTTCACTAATCATCAGATGATAGGTTTTACAGGAACACCGATCTTTGCTGATAACGCTACGGGAAACAAATTTGGTAAACGCACAACCAAAGAGCTGTTTGATGAGTGTCTGCACAAATACGTCATCACCGATGCTATCAGTGATGATAATGTCCTCAAATTCTCAGTCGAGTATGTAGGGCGATATAAAGAGAAAGCGGGTAGTCACAACAATCTCGATATCGAAGTCGAAGAGATCGACACTAAAGAACTTCTTGAATCGCCCCAGCGTTTAGAGAAGATCACAGACTATATCATCGACAATCATGCACGTAAAACTCATTCTAAAGAGTTTACAGCAATGATGTGTGTTGGCAGTGTTGATACTCTTACAAAATATTATGATCTTTTTAAATCAAAGCAACACGGGTTAAAAATCGCTACGATATTTTCATACAGCACAAATGAAGATGATAAAGATGCTAACGGTTTGGATGCACTCGATGAGAGTGATGGAGCACATGTCGATGAAGAACATATCAACAAGCACAGCCGTGACAAGCTCGAAGAATATATCAGTCATTATAATACGATGTTTGGCACCAACTTCACGACCAAAGATACCCAAAGCTATTACAACTACTACAATGATATTTCTAAACGGGTAAAGCAAAGAGAGATTGATATTCTCCTTGTAGTCAATATGTTTCTCACGGGCTTTGATAGTAAAACACTCAATACGCTCTATGTTGATAAAAACCTCAAATATCACGGTCTTATTCAAGCGTTCTCACGAACCAACCGAATCCTCAATGAGCAAAAATCCCAAGGGAACATCGTCTGCTTCCGTAATCTCAAAAAAGCGACCGATGAAGCGATAGCACTATTCTCGAACAAAAATGCCAAAGACATTATTCTGATGAAATCGTATGAGGAGTATGTCGAGAAGTTTGTCGAAGCACTTAAAAATCTTAAATCGATTGTTCCTGATGTGGATAGTGTCAATGACTTAGAGGATGAAGAGAGTAAACTTTCCTTTGTTAAAGCATTTCGAGAACTGATGCGTATCAAAAATATTCTTGGCAGTTTTGCAGATTTTGGTTTTGAGGATTTGGGAATTATTGAACAAGAGTTCGAAGATTATAAGAGCAAATACCTTGATATCTATGAAACGATTGGCAAAGGCGATGGGAAAGAGAAAGTTTCTATCCTTGAAGATGTGGATTTTGAGCTTGAACTCATTCACAAAGATGAGATCAATGTCACCTACATTCTAAAGCTACTGGCACAGTTTAAAGACAGCAGTGAGCAAGAGCAAAAACAGCAACGCCAAAATATCGTCAATATTATCAACGGCAACGCACAGCTAAGAAGTAAAAGAGAGCTTATCGAGCGATTTATAGATGCGCATCTTATGAGCCTTGAAGATGTGGATAGTGTCGATGATGCATTTGAAAAATTTTGGGATGAAGAGAAGATAAAAGCATTTGATACTCTGTGTGAAGAGGAGAATCTAAACAAAGAGGAAGTTAAAAAGGTAGTCGATACCTATCTCTATGACGAGCGACCGCCTTTGAGCGACGACATCGCCAACACTCTCAACGTCAAGCCAAAACTCTTAGAGCGTAAGAAAGTAGTGCCGAGAGTTTTAGAGAAGATTATGGGGTTTGTAGAAAAATTTTATCATAATGCTTGAGTAAATGTCTAAAGTTCATGTATTAGATGTATGACAAATATTATCTATATCATATGTATAAACAGCAGCATTAAAAAATAATTTTAAAATTTGAGTAAAAGCCCAACATAAAGCCCAACTTTTTAGTGGGCTTTATACTGTTTAAAGAAGAAAATGAAAAATGCTGACACGGAATCTTGAACACTCCCCCTTAATTCTTCAATGTCTAATGTATGGTGTCTTTTTTTTTGGAAAAATCTTTTTTAATTTTTTTATCTTCTTTTTCGAATAACACGAATGGAGCATAAGATATATGATTAATTCCTATCTTATATAGATACTCTATTGTTTTATCAAGTTCAATATAATTTGATTCTTCTTTTTTAATGAAATTTAGTTGTTCTAGTTCTATAATTGTTTTATATACTCCACATTTATCTTCTCTTATTCTATTTATCATTTTATTATAAATAGATTTTTTATCTTTTTTATATAATGCTTGTTTATATACGATTTCTGAATAATCGTATTTTTTTAGAGACTGTGAAAATGATTGAGAATAATTTTTTTCTTCATCTTTATTTAATGCTATTTCTGGAGATAATGTTCGCCCTATTGAAATACTTGGATGTTCGTCTCTTATTATTTGACTTAATTTCATAGCAAAAGAATCTAAATATTTTGTTTTAAATTCTGACCACTCTTGAAACCGTTTTGGATCTCCCTTGATTTTATTAAGATCTTTTGAAAAACCCGACTCTTTATATTGATCCATCGCAAAAATACTCTTATCTTGATTTGAGGAAAGACTTATATCATTAAAAAGAATTCCGTCCATATAAACCGATCTTGCTAATTCTTTATAAATTGTTTTTATATCATTTCTTGAATTAATAGAAAAAGGAGTTAGTTTGTTAGAGACTGTATTATTTATATCTATAACTTTATCATCTGGGATATTCCACGATAACATCGGAATCCAAATATAAACTTTTGAGACATCTGTTCTGCTTGTTATTTCCCATGATACTCTATTTAACAAATCGGCACGCATGTGTACAATTTTTGAAGGGAAATATACTTCATCAGCGACTCCATCATGATTTTTATCATAATATCCTTTTAAGAAAACAGTATTAACTCCTATCTCTTTAATTCTGTCTAAGACTTTATTCAAGTTGTCTTCTTCTTTTGTATTATTCTCATCATATATATCATCAAGATCCACATGAAGAGCTTTTATTGTATCGTCATCATTCATGAAATTCTTATTTCTAACCCACATCTCTTGTTCTAAATCTTTTAATTCTGTTGTTTGTTCCATTAAGATTCTTCTTAATCCATTTAATGAAGTTAATTTTGTATTGCTTCCATCATCAAGAGTTATACCGATTGGTAAGCCAGCTTTTTCTGCCATTTCTTGAGATTCTTTATTATAACTGCCATATGGCCATACAATTATACGAGGTGCTTGTCCTGTATATTTTTTTAAGAATTTATTATTTTTTAAAAGATCTTGATAAAGCCTTTCTTTATAATCTGATTGTGTTTCATAAGAAGATTTATTTGAATCCCATAGTCTTGTTGTTATTGCTGGTTCTGTATTTCCTTGAGGATTTCCTATTATTCCATGATGTGAATCATAAGTATGACTTGCTACTTCACACAAACCACTTCTTACCATTTCTCTGATTTCTTTTTTTGATAAAAAAATATTTCTATTTACTGTTTCTCCAGCAAAATCAACCTTGTTTTTTTGAATTAACCAATTTCCCACAAGGGCAATGACAAATGGTATATTATTCTTTTTTAAAACGGGATAAGCATTTTTATATACAGACTGGTAACCATCATCAAAAGTTATTAGAACTGCTTTTTTTGGAAGATTTATTCCTGTTTTTCTATACTTTAAAAAAGTATCTATATCAATAAAATTATATTTATTTTGTTTTAACCAGTTGATCTGTTTTTCGAAGTTTACTGGTGAAACAGTATAAGTTGGATCTTTCATGATTGATTTATCTACTATTTCGTGATAGCTTATAATCGTTAGTTCATTTGGATTTTGATCTTTGCTACATTCATCAGGCATTATTGTTGCAAATAATATTTTTGTTAAGAGGATGAAGAATAAAGTGTATTGTATCAAAGTTTGATTCCTATTATTAAAGATATAGTGTCATTGGTCAGTCTTTTTTTGTTCTTCTTGCTTTAACATTTTGTGGTATCAGTTCTGCTAAATCTTTTGAATGTGCCATTTTACCACCAAAAATAAGCCACGGATTCAAGGCTACTTCTTTAGTAATATTATAGTCACCTTGATATTTTCATCGCCTGACTTATGATTGATTGTGCTTCCAGCTATTTTTACCCTGTTTTTTTACAGATTTTTCTTTTACTGGTTGACAAAAGTTTAAATCATCTTGATTTTTTGCCTGCTGAATACACTCTTCTAGCTGTTGTACTTGTTTGAGCATTATCGCTTGATGATTTTTAAAATCTTGGGCATTATTAATATTGTCATCAGACAATTCTTGAATATTCTGAGTACTATTTTGCCAATCTGGCTCTGGAAGATCTACTGCAAAAGCTATTGTTGAGAATAATAAAATTGTAATCATAAAAAAATATTTTTTACATATATGGCCCATTGTCATCACTTTTTTTTAGGTGTAAAACTATATCACTTCAATGTTAACAATAATAAAAAGTACGTGGCCCAAACAATCTTCTTTTTTTGGGCCACCCTTGAAATTCTTTTGATTTTAAGAGATTTACAAAGTAGTATTTTATGCTGAAGTACTAAGCAAGCTAGTCGTGCCCGCTGTCGCTTGTGAACTATTTGCACCATATGCTGAGAGTATACTTTTCATCAATATTGATTGAAGATTATCTGTACTCTGCGAAGATGATTGTGATGATGTGACAGGTAGCTGAAATTTAAAAAAAGTAGTTTTTTTTGAAGCACTCAAACACAGAAAAGGGAAGAAACTGAGCAATCTATAAATAGACTGTCAGAGAGTGCTGTGAAATTGTATCACAAGATTATTTATAAGCTTTAAATCAAACACTACTGATAAATTTACATACCAGAAGACAAACTTACAAAGATGCCAATACAAAAAGTCTGGGTATGGGAAGTGTGAGAATTTGGAATGTAACTCAAGTTACAGACATGAACCAATGCTTATTGCTACAATGCTTCTATAAATTCAGGGAACAAGTTCCCACTCTAGGAGTCAAATATGAAATGTAATGCTGGAAAGATTGATCGTGCCCT
>Ga0214235_1000324_pt1 | contig 21581 bp, 15 predicted proteins | sample TroBogypolimnion_2_FD_153073 | JGI IMG/M metagenome (GOLD analysis project Ga0214235, IMG submission 153073) | Freshwater microbial communities from Trout Bog Lake, WI - 15JUL2008 hypolimnion | ecosystem: Environmental > Aquatic > Freshwater > Lake > Hypolimnion/Profundal zone ... | reverse complement strand
TAGACCAAAGTTATGTTGATCAGAAAAGCCTTGATAACGACCAATGACTTTAACATCCCCTAGGTTTGAAGTACTTGAGCTGTATTGCCCACCATCAACATCTGGAGTGGTGCCATCAGATTTTGTACCGAGTGTGCTGTGGTTTCTATCAATATAAGGAATCTGAACGTTCACACCCCAATTGGGGTTGGTACTGTAATCAATAGCCGCGGTAATGTAATTATTACGCGTGTATTTTTCTACTTCTTGAGAACCGTTATTATTTACTATCTTACTAGCTAGGCTGCTAGAGATTGTGCTGGTTCCGCTTCGCAGTTGATCTTGATTAAGAAAGTCGTAACGTACATCGACTTTAAAGCCGGATGATGAACTCAATCCTAGGTTTTCCCAATCCGAACTGAGAGTGCAGCCACAGCTTGCGCAAGCTTGAGCTGTTAATGGCATTAATAATGATAGGCTAAGTAATGCGGCAGAAGAAAGTGCGTGTGCTGTAATATTTTTATTTAATGAAAAATGCATGCTTAATCCACAAGTTAGCTAAATTTGATCAATTTTAAACATAACTTTGGTATAAAGGAATGTGGCATATTGTCGCACCCCAATAACTTTTTGATGCTAAAGACTAATTTTTAGTTATGAGCATTGTTTAAATTTTAACAAATACGCCTTATATCCCCTCGCTTTAGCCATGGGGATATAAGGCGCGAATAACCCAGTTATTCCTATACTTATTGCAAATATAATATATAATAAAAAGTAATGTTAACAGCGACTAAAATCAGAATTTACCCCAACAAAGCACAAGCTGAGAAGTTGGCTAAAGCCTTTGGTTCTGCCCGCTGGTACTGGAATAACAGTTTAGCCGAGACGCAAAAAGTGTACGCAGAAACTGGTAAAGGCTTAGGTCAATACCAGTTAAACGCAAGACTGCCTAAGCTGAAAACTGAGATTGAATGGCTGGGTGAAGCACACAGTCAAGTTCTGCAATCAGTGAGCTTGCATCTATCACGCGCTTTCGTGAACTTCTTTGAGCGACGTGCTCAATACCCGCAGTTCAAGCATAAACACCGTAAGCAGTCGATACAGTATCCACAAGGCGCTAAAATTGTAGATGATTGCAAAGTATTCTTGCCTAAGATCGGTCACGTTAAAGCGGTTGTACACCGCGAAGTCACTGGCATAATTAAGACGGCCACGGTGAGCCGCGATTCTAGTGGCATTTACTTTGCTTCCATTCTGACAGAGAACGGACTTGAAGCGCCTGCAGAGTCATTTGATGGCAAGATACTCGGCATCGACGTAGGACTAACTGATTTAGCGGTCACTAGTGATGGCTCTAAATTCAATAATCCAAAACACTTGCGTCAAGCACAGGAGAATTTAGCAAGAAAGCAGCAACACCTAAGCCGTAAGGCTAAAGGCAGTAATACCCGCAATAAAGCACGCATACTCGTCGCTAAAGCGCACGAGCGCATCACTAATGCGCGTAAGGACTTCCTGCATAAACTATCGACCCGGCTGGTGAACGAAAACCAAGTCATCGCTGTGGAAGATTTGCACGTCAAAGGCATGATGAGTAACCATAAACTAGCACGCGCCATCGGTGATGCTGGATGGGGTGCCTTCACCAGTATGCTGAAGTATAAAACAGCTAGGGCAGGTAAAGGCTACATTGAAGTGAACCGCTTCTTTGCTAGTTCTAAAACCTGCTCATGTTGTATGCATGCTCAAGCTAGAATGCCGTTAGAAATAAGAATGTGGATTTGCGATAAATGTGGCACTCGGCATGATAGAGACATCAATGCCGCCATCAACATTCGCAATGAAGCACAACGTATGATAGCGGCCGGTGCGGTCGCTACTGCTAATGGAGGCACTGTCAGTCAAGCCAAGGGACGCAAGTCCTCTGTCCTTGCTCGTGCCGTTGAAGTTAGAAGCCCCCAGCTTTAGCTGTGGGGTAGTTCACGGCTCTACATAACGCAGATTAAGTTGGACTTTCTGCGTACCATTATAGCTATTGGTTTGCAGCTGATAAGCAGCTTGAATATGTTCACCCAAGAAATCTACTTGATTAAAGTAAATTGCATCAATCATCACAGATGGACTAGGGGCAATGGTTTTTAAGGTTAATTTTAAGTGCTTCTCCCCTAATATGCGCTGATTAACCACTTCAAACGCATCGTAGAACAATGGTGGCGCGAAGCCTTGACCCCACACTTGATTCTCCAAAGCCTGCGCGATATGAAATGTCATATTCTCGCCACCTAAATTTCCATCTACCTCGAGCACTGCCTGCAAATCAGCTTCTGTAATCAGACTTTGTACTACCGCTTCAAAGCTTTGTTGGAATTGTGCAAAGTCTACTTGCTTAATACTTAATCCTGCCGCCATAGCATGACCACCAAATTTAATAATCAGGTCTGGCTGATGCTTACTGATCAAGTCAAGCGCATCACGCAGATGCAAACTAGCTATAGATCGACCTGACCCCTTGAGAAGCCCGTCGCCAGCATCAGCGAATACGATTACCGGTCGATGAAAACGCTCTTTAAGGCGAGAAGCCAAAATACCGATTACGCCCTGATGCCAATCGGCCTGATACATGCTAATGCTGTATTGGTTAGTAACATCAATGTCATCAAGTGAAATGTTTGCACTATCTTGCATGCCAGCTTCTATGCTACGCCTCTGCACATTTAAATCATGTAGTTGCTTGGCAATCTCCACAGCTTCAGTTGCCGAATCTGCAAGTAAGCATTGTATGCCCAAGGTCATGTCGTCCAAGCGACCTGCGGCGTTTAGGCGTGGGCCTACATAAAAACCCAAATCTTGAGCGCTTGTAGTTTGATATTGGCGTCCACTAACGCTAAGCAAGGCCAATATACCCGGCGAGCAAATACCTGCTCTAATTCTGCGTAAGCCCTGCTCAACCAAAATTCGGTTATTGTCATCTAGCTTCACCAAATCCGCCACGGTACCTAACGCAACCAAATCAAGTAACTCCGTTAGATTAGGTTCAACTTTTTCTGCGTAAAGTCCGCGCTCACGCAACTCTGCACGCAAGCAAAGCAACCCATAAAACATCACCCCAACACCAGCTAAGTGCTTACTAGCGAAGTGGCAACCATGCTGGTTAGGGTTGATAATACAGGCCGCTTGTGGGGTTTCCAAGCCAGGTAAATGGTGGTCTGTAATGAGCACTTGGATGCCTAGTGCGTTGGCGGCAGCAACGCCTTCCACGCTAGCAATACCATTATCCACGGTAATAATAATATCTGGCTGCAAGGTAGAGGCCAGTGCGACAATTTCTGGCGTTAATCCATAGCCGTACTCAAAACGATTAGGCACTAAAAAATCAACAATGGCGCCAAAAGCGCGCAAGCCTTTTACCGCAACGGCGGTAGCCGTCGCACCGTCAGCATCGTAATCACCGATAACCAACAACTTTTTATTGGCTAAGATGGCATCTGCTAACAACTTAGCCATCTCCTGATTGTGCGTGAGTGTATTGGGTGGCAACAGATTACTTAAATTGGCACTAAGTTGATTGGGGGCAGTGACACCGCGTGCAGCTAATAAGCGCGACATTAGAGGTGAAACGCCAGCCGTCTCTAAGAGCTGAGCTACTTGCACTTCAGTTTTGCGTAGGGCGATTTTTGTCATGGCAAATAGTGCTGCACTGGTTTGGCTTTACGCCAAAACCTATATTGATCTAGAGGCTTAATATTAACGCTAAGACTTTGATCATAAAAGCCCAAGTTTAAAGTTAATTGTGTGATTTTTTTAGCACATAATGCAACCAATATTGGCTTAAACCAATGCGCATCCAAGTCTTCGCAACTGACTAACTGCATTCGTACCGCACGATTAGTCAGAATCACATCCATATTCTCAGGCAAGGCTTGATACGGTGCGTTAGCCCAAAGCGCCAACCCTTTATAAAAAGCACTGTTGGACATCAGCAATTCAGGATTGGTCGAACCATTTAATTGAGGCAGAAAACCACCGCCTGACAACCAAATACTGTTGACAGCTTCAATCCCTTGGGCTTCACGCGCAAGGTTGTCTGGGTGTTCATGTAATAACATTTGCACCTCATTTAAGAGCCCGATTAACTTTGCCGAGCCCTTACCTTGCGGTAAGAATTGATGGCTATTTTTACCGGCAGCCACGCTAGGCAAAGTAGTGGTAATGCTAGGATGCTGCTGGCAACGCAAATACCATGCACCAGAAGTGCCGATAAAAAACTGATACTCAGGCTCACCTGAGTCCGTATTAAGGTCTAACGCAAAATGCTGATTCAGACTTTCAAGCATTTGTTCAGCATGCACTGACAGAAGTGGCAACGGTACAGCTTCATCCAAACTAAAACAGTCGCGTTGCAAACGTAAATGTACAGGATCTGCGCGGAGCCAATAAGCCTTGGCAATATCCAACCCATCTGCCACTGCCGCAATCGCAGCCATAGGGTAGTCTCCCACCAAAGGCACAGCATATTGGTCGCAGAGCAATGCCTCTAAAGTTTGATCTAGTGTTTTGATTTGGCCCATGGCAAGCAGTCGGGATAAAGCGCTATGCTTAGACAAAGTAATGGCTTGATGATCAAGTAAGCAATCTATCGTTAATTTCACACGAAATTCTTATAATAATGAGTCGTTTCATTTTACTGGCAACCTTCAAGGTACGGGCAAATATTGCATCAAAAACCTAGAAACATGACGGGTTGCTAGGTTTGTGTGAGTAAGAGAATCAGTTCGCTTCTGAAGTGGGCCTTATTGTAAGAATTTGAATCAAAAACTATAAAAAAATTAATTTTTTAGTTGTGATGCGTCAAAATTGAGAGTATAAATTTACTTGTGGTAACGAAGTACATACTCAGAAATTTCGCAGTTACTGGGAGACGCTTATCGAGACTTCAACAACGGATTATAATTAGTAGCACCTCTGCCAGAACTTGATTACTGGCAATATCGGCATCCCATAAGCCGAAGATTAACGCCGCGTTTATGCGGCGTTTTCATTTCTGCTTTCCCTAAAAAAATTACTTTCAAGAAATTTTTTAAGTAAAAAGTTGACTAAGGTAATGACAACTAGCAAATGGCAGACCGAGCTAGCTTATAAAATATATTGATAAAATTGAAGGTGAATGCAATGCTTAAACAAGAAATTGCAATTTTTGCAGGCGGCTGTTTTTGGTGTACTGAGCCAGTATTCAGTCAAATCAAAGGCGTCAATGCGGTAGTGTCTGGTTATATTGGCGGGCACACACTCAACCCCACCTATAAAACCATAGGCCAAGGCGACACTGGGCATGCTGAGGCAATAAAGATTAGCTTTGATAATGAAAAAATTAGCTTTGAAACCTTACTTGAAATATTTTTCGCCTCACACGACCCTACTACGCCCAACCGTCAAGGTAATGATATAGGCAGCCAATATCGATCTGCGGTATTTTGCCAGGACGAAACTCAACATGACATCACCGTAAAAATAATTACTGATCTCAATGCTACCCATGCATTTAGCGCACCCATTGTGACTGAGATCCTCGGCCCAGAAACCTTTTATGATGCCGAAGATTATCATCAGTATTATTTTGCCAATAACCCTAATCAACCCTACTGTCTAGCAGTCGCTGCACCAAAGTCGGCCAAGATACGGGCAAAATATGCTGCGTTAATTAAATAATAATAAAGTTTGATCTATACCGAATACCTAACGCATACTTACTTTTGCCAGGCGTCACGCAAAGTGACCGTGCGGTTAAACACCGGTCGACCAGAATGGCTATCGTGACTATCGGCCACAAAGTATCCATGACGCTCAAACTGAAATTTATCTTCAGGCTTAGCGTCCTTCAAGCTAGGTTCTAATTGGACGCTAATCACTTTCACTGATTCTGGGTTGATATCATTCAGGTAGTCGGTATCACCCGCACCCGGATGTGCCACTTTAAACAAGCGGTCATACAAACGCACTTCAGCAGCACAAGCATGGGCCACAGAAACCCAGTGGATATTGCCTTTGACTTTAACGCTATCAGAACCTGGTGTTCCGGATTTCGTATCCGGTAGGTATTCACAATGCACCACGGTCACATTACCCTCAGCATCTTTTTCACAGCCAGTGCATTTGACCACATACCCATAACGCAACCGCACCATGCCTTCTGGTGTTAAGCGGAAATAGCCTTTACTTGGTACTTCCATAAAGTCTTCACGCTCTATCCATAGGGTTTTAGTGAGGGGCACCACACGTTTACCCAACTCTGGTTTTAAAGGATGGTTTGGTGCAAAGCAATCTTCAGTTTGATTCTCGGCGTAGTTATCAATCACTAGCTTAATTGGATCAAGCACTGCAATACGACGCTCTGATGCTTCGTTTAGAACCTCACGCATACAATCTTCAAGAATGGTGTATTCAATCCAAGAGTCTGCTTTTGACACCCCAATACGGTCCGTAAATAATTTAAAGCCTTCGGCTATGTAACCACGACGGCGTGTACCGGCGATAGTAGGCAAGCGCGGGTCATCCCAACCGTTCACGTGTTTGTTTTCTACTAACTCAATGAGCTTACGTTTTGACAACATCACATAGGTCAAATTTAGCCGCGCAAATTCATATTGCTTAGGGAGTGGGTCAGCTAATAAACCAGCTTCAGCTAAACGCGCCAAAATCCAATCGTAAAATGGGCGTTGATCTTCAAACTCTAGCGTACAAATTGAATGGGTAATTTGCTCCAAAGCATCTTCAATGGGATGAGCAAAAGTGTACATAGGGTAAATACACCAAGTGTCGCCAGTATTGTGATGGTGCGAGCGTTTAATACGGTATACAGCAGGGTCACGCAGATTGATATTAGCTGAAGTCATATCAATTTTAGCGCGTAGCACAAGGCTGCCATCAGCATGTTTACCGGCACGCATTTCTCTAAATAAATTTAAGTTCTCAGTCACAGTGCGATCCCGCCACGGTGAGTTTTTTCCGGCTTCAGTCAGTGTGCCGCGTGAAGCGCGCATCTCTTCAGCTGTTTGGCTGTCGACATAAGCATGGCCGTGTTCAATTAATGATTCAGCCGCACGGTACATAAAATCAAAGTAATCGCTGGCAAAAAACATATGCGAGCCAGCAGGCGTCTGCCAATCAAACCCTAACCACTTCACGGTATCGCTAATACTATCAACGTATTCTTGGCTCTCTTTTTCTGGATTGGTATCATCAAAACGCAGATGACAGACACCACCATAATCACGTGCTAAACCAAAATTCAAGAAGATGCTTTTGGCATGTCCGATATGCAAATAGCCATTAGGCTCAGGTGGGAAACGCGTGCGAATTTTAGCTGGATCAGGCTGACCTGCAGCGTGATGCGCCGCATCGCCAGGACTACCAGCCCATTGACGACTTTTGTATACGCCCTGCTCTAAATCTTTTTCCACAATAGCGCGGATAAAATTAGAACCGAGGGGAATAGGTGTTTTTTCTGCTGACATAAGTATACTTCAATGAGTGAGTGGTCAATATAGATGCTATTTTACACGCTTGCGCTAAAAAGACCTCGCCTCAACTGTCCTGAATGCGGATGATTTGAATCCAATTCCCTGTGCTAAAATTCCTAGTGATATGAACACGCTGACTTTCCCCATTTTAAGACTGCTAACCGATGGAAAATTTCATTCCGGCGAAGCCATTGCAGCACAGTTGAAAACAAGTCGTGCCACAGTCTGGAACGCACTCAAAGATGCCGAAGCCCTAGGGATTGAGATTTTTTCAGTACGGGGTCGCGGTTACAAGCTTCCCGAAGCGGTAACGCTGCTAGATGAACAAGCTATTATCAACGCCATAGGGGAGCAGCGCGCTTGGTTTAAGCTAGAAGTGCATGACCATCTAGAGTCTACTAATAGCTATTTAATGAAGAAAATTGGTAGCGGACAAGCACACGCTACTTGCGTGGCCACTAATTTACAAAGTAAAGGACGTGGGCGTCGTGGGCGTAGCTGGCAAGCGGGGCTAGGTGCCAGCCTAACTTTTTCTCTTTTATGGCGCTTTCAATGCGGTGCATCAGCACTATCAGGGTTAAGTTTAGCTGTGGGTGTAGCGCTAATTCGAGGGCTTCATAGCTTAGGCGTCAACCAAGCGCAGCTCAAATGGCCTAATGACATACTTATCGGTCGCGAAAAGCTAGCCGGGATATTGATTGAGCTACAAGGGGATATGGAAGGCCCTAGTGCTGCCGTGATTGGAATCGGTCTTAATTTGAATCTACCTAAAGCAATCAAACAGCATATAGACCAACCAGCAACAGACTTAGCCAGCGTCACTTCGCAAGCAATCAACCCTAATGAATTACTAGGTGCACTGCTAAAACATTTAGCGGAGGTGCTCAGCGAATTTGAACAACAAGGGTTTGCACATGTACGCGATGAATGGATTCAACACCACGCTTATCAACAGAAAGCGGTAAAAATGCTACACCCTGATGGTCGCGAAACGCATGGGACGGTGATTGATGTGGCTGAAGACGGCATCCTCTTAGTGAGCACTGCGCTCGGTGAGCAGCGATTTTCTTCAGGTGAAATCAGTTTGCGTGGTGCTGAATGAACGCTATCAACAATACGTCTAAACTCTTAGCCATAGATGCTGGCAATACTCGGGTTAAATGGGGGTTATTTAATGCTTCAGGCAAGATGATTGAATCTGGAGCAACAGCTAATGCAGAGCTGCAGAGCATTCAACTACCTAGGGCAACGCGTGTGATTATTTCCAATGTGGCGGGCAATATTATTGCAACGCAACTAAAAGCTTTAATAGTCAATACGTCCAATATCATCTGGTTAAGCGCTCAAGCTTCTGCTTGCGGGGTACGGAATCAATATCAAATACCAAACTCACTGGGAACTGATCGCTGGGCGGCACTGATTGCAGCATGGCAAATAAAAAAATCACCCTGCATAGTAGTCAATGCTGGCACCACGGTGACCATTGATGCATTAACAGTCGACACGTCAAATAACCAAGGTCTATTTTTAGGCGGATTAATTCTGCCTGGCCTTGATTTGATGCAAACTAGCTTGGGCGCAGCCACTGCACAATTACCAACAATTAATCATGATGATTGTTCTGCCAAGTCTATCAAGTTCTTCGCAACCAATACTGCAGAGGCAATACAAGCTGGGGCGCTAAACGCTTTACTCGGTGCGATTGTGCGCATGGTAACAGCATTGCAGGAACATTGCGTGAAAACGCCTACCATCGTCATTAGCGGTGGCAATGCCCAGCTCATTGCAGAACAGCTGCAACAAACATCGACCCTACCAGTCAGCCTGATTGAAAATCTTGTATTGCAGGGCTTGTATCAGCTTGATCATTTCATGGAAAATGAGTTGTCATGAGAGTGTTAGTTTGGCTGTTACTGCTGATTAATATTACGCTAATGTTAGTGTTTAATGCGGACTTGTTGCTGCCGAATAACGTAGCGCAGCCACGACGAGAAATAGAGCCGCAAAAGATTCAGCTATTATCAGGACAGCAGTTAGTCGATCTTGCCAAAAGTGATAGCGCAGAGAACGCGCAACCCACATCGCTACCAACACCTCTCGTGCAAGCTTCTTGTTATGAATGGGGTTATTTCCCAATGCTTAGCATTGCGAACGTGCAAGCCACTTTGGATAAATTACAAATTCCAACCACCATACAGGCAGCACCTCCGGCTAAGCGCTTCTGGATTTACCTGCCACCGTCCATCTCAATCCATGAGGCTGATAAAAAACTGGCTGCATTGAAAGCCAAAGGGGTGGAAACGGCTATTGTTGTGCAAGATGCTAAATGGAAAAATGCCATTTCATTTGGCTTGTTTGAAGATGAGAAACTGGCCCTTCAATTACTCGCTGATCTTCAAGCTAAAGGGGTAAAAAATGTGCTAAAAACATTACGCACTGAAGAAAAAGATACTTCTAATCTATTGCTCAACAAGCCTAGCGATGCACAAGTGAGTGCAGTCAAACAATTACAAGCCCAATTCCCAGAAACCCACTTAAATCAAGTGGCGTGTCATGATTAAACTGGGAATAATTTACCTGGGTTGAGTATATTCCTAGGGTCAAAGGTAAGCTTTAGTGCCTTCATTAAGTTCATCGTGGTCTCATCAATCTCACGAGAAATAAACGGTCGCTTAGCCATACCGACACCGTGCTCGCCTGAAAGCGTTCCTTGTAACGACAACACGAGACTAAATACTTCATCTAAGCATTGGTAAGCGCGAATCATCTCATCCGCATTATCTGGATTTACAAGAAGGTTGACATGTATGTTGCCATTACCCGCGTGCCCGAAATTCACATTAGCAATTTGATACTGCGCGGCCAACTTTTCCAAGCCAGTTAACAATTCAGGCAAGTGTGAAACAGGTACTGCAATATCTTCATTAATTTTTTTCGGCGCGATATCTTTAAGTAATGGTGACAAAGCCTTACGTGCTGCCCATAGCGCTTTGGTATCCACAGCGACCTTGGCCTCGATCAAACCCTCTACTTGGCAAGCTTGCAAAATGGCAGTGGTGGCTTCAATAATTTCTTGCTGCGCACCATCTACTTCAATCATGAGGTAAGCTCGCGCGTTTTCTGGTAATAGGCTTTTATGTCGACCACGTATCAAATTAAGTGCGCCATTATCCAAAAATTCTAATGCGCTGGGGGTATAGGGCTGCGCCATGATGGCAGCAATGGCATGCGCACAACTTTTAGTATCTGCAAACTCAGCCGTAAGCCCGCCAGTATATTTTGGCAATGGCGTTAATTTAAGCGTAGCTTCACAGATCACTGCAAGCGTGCCTTCCGATCCAACCAGTAAACGTGTGAGATCGTAACCAACGACGCCCTTGCTGGTGTAGCAGCCAGTACGAATAATATCGCCATTGCCGGTGACGGCTTTTAACCCCAACACATGGTCGCGAGCAACGCCATATTTCACCGCATGCGGACCAGCAGCACAAGTGGCTAAATTACCACCAATGCTGCAATAAGAAGCGCTTGATGGATCTGGCGGCCAAAAGAAACCTACCCCTTTAATGGCATCTTGTAGTTCTTGATTGAGCACGCCCGGCTCAACAATCGCCATACGATTATCAGGATCAATGCTCAGGATATTATTCATGCGTTCTAATGAAAGCGCCACACCACCCTGCTCAGGCACGCTGCCACCAGCGGTACCGGTGCCACGACCGCGTGGCACCACTGGCACTTGGTATTGATTACATAACTTAATTGCAGATTGCACTTCAAGCATGGTCAGCGGAAAAATTACGGCTATCGGCGCATGATAATTACGAGAATTATCATAGGCATAAGCATAACAGTCGACGGGGTCGGTGTATAAACGCTCAGCCGGAAATTCTCGGCTAAGCGCTAGGATTAGATCTGCTGACATACGGATTAACGCTTCTTGATATACAAGTCGGTAATCGTACCCTCTTTCATTTCAGCAGCAAAGCATACAGTCTCAGATAAAGTTGGATGCGGATGGATAGTTAGGCCTAAGTCATGGGCATCTGCGCCCATTTCTATAGCCAATACCGTTTCCGCCAGTAACTCGCCGGCATTCACACCCACAATACCTGCTCCGATTAATCGATGCGTGGTTTTATCAAAGATTAACTTGGTAGAACCCTCAGTACGACCAACCGACAGCGCACGTCCACTGGCAGCCCATGGGAATGAGGCTTTTTCATATTCAATACCTTTGGCTTTAGCTTCAATTTCAGTCACGCCAGCCCATGCAATTTCAGGGTCTGTATAGGCCACAGATGGAATAGTAAGTGCTTGAAATTCAACTTTATGCCCTGCAATGACTTCTGCTGCGACTTTGCCTTCATGTGTTGCTTTGTGTGCCAACATCGGCTGACCTACAATGTCTCCAATCGCAAAAATATGTGGCACATTCGTGCGCATTTGCTTGTCAACATTAATAAATCCCCACTCATTCACGGCCACACCAGCATGTTCAGCACCAATGTTTTTGCCATTGGGGCGACGACCGATAGACACCAGCACTCGATCATACACTTGGGCTTCTTTAGGGGCAGCTTCACCCTCAAAGCTAACATGGATGCCGTCTTTTTTAGCCTCAATCTTGGCTACTTTGGTCGATAGCATAATGCTCTCGAAGCGCTTTTCCATACGTTTATGCAACGGACGCACCAAATCGCGATCACAGCCTTGAATCAGTCCGTCGGTAAATTCAACAACACTGACTTTAGTGCCAAGTGCGTCATATACGGTACCCATTTCTAAACCGATAATACCGCCACCAATCACTAACATACGCTTAGGAATATCAACTAACGCCAATGCGCCGGTTGAGTCCATAATGCGTTCATCATCAGCTGCACCAGGGAACTTTGTCGCTTGTGAGCCCGCCGCAATAATGGCGTTATCAAAACTTACTTTAGTGATTTTCCCATCAGCAGCAGTCACTGCAATTTGATGAGACCCAGTAAATTGGCCTAGACCTTGCACCACGGTAACGTTACGTTGCTTCGCCATCGCCGCCAAACCACCAGTCAACTTACCTACTACGTCATTGGCTTTCCAATTACGCAATTGTTCAAGATCAATATTCGGTGAACTAAAGCTCACACCATGATGGGCAGTTTCTTCTGCTTCGGTAATCACTTTGGCTGTATGTAATAAAGCTTTAGATGGGATACAACCCACATTTAAGCATACGCCACCCAAGGTATCGTAACGCTCAATCAACACAACTTTCTTACCTAAGTCTGCAGCACGAAATGCTGCTGTATACCCGCCAGGGCCACTACCGAGCACAACTACTTCAGCATGCAAATCACTAGATGTCAGCGGTTGGGAAGCAACAGCCAGCGGTTGGGGGCTAGGTGTTGTAGATTGCGGACTAGGGACCGAAGTTGCTGGTTTAGGCGGTACTTCAGCAACGCTAGGCGCGGCAGCGCCTGCAGACTCCTCGATAAGTAGCATCAGACTGCCTTTAGCCACCTTGTCGCCAACTTTGATTTTAATTTCTTTCACCACCCCAGCTTGCGCAGATGGAATATCCATAGAGGCTTTATCAGACTCAACGGTAATCAAAGAGTCTTCTTTGGCGATTACATCACCGACCTTAACTAATACTTCAATAACATCTACGCTTTCAAAGTTCCCGATATCGGGTACTAAAACTTCCACTAAATTACTCATGTCTACCCTTACAGTAACAATCTACGAACGTCAGACAACATCATGCGCATATGACTAGTAAATCGCGCGCCATCCGCGCCATCAATCACACGGTGATCGTAAGACAATGACATAGGAAGAATTAATCTAGGCTCAAAGCTTTTGCTTTTTGCGTCATAGACAGGCTGCATGGAAGAGCGTGAAACACCTAAAATTGCCACTTCTGGACAATTAATAATCGGTGTAAACATCGTGCCACCAATACCACCTAAACTAGAGATCGTGAAACAACCTCCTTGCATCTCTTCAATTTTCAACTTGCGCTCACGCGCTTTGCCAGAAAGCTCACCCAGATCGCGAGCGATATCCAACACATCTTTTTGATGGACATCGCGCACGACTGGCACCACTAGGCCATCAGGGGTATCGCAGGCAAAGCCAACATTGAAGTAATCTTTGAGGATTAAGTTATCGCCATCAGGAGACAGTGAAGCATTAAAGTTCGGGTAAGCTTTGAGCGCGTTCACTGAAGCTTTAATCAAGAACGCTAGCATCGTCAATTTAACACCGCGTTTTTCAGCGTCAGCCTGCATAGACTTACGAAACTCTTCTAGGTCAGTAATATCAGCTTCGTCAAACTGAGTCACATGAGGTGCCGTGACCCAGTTGCGATGCAAATTGGCGCCTGAGAGTTTTTTGATACGTGATAGTGGTTTAAGCGCGATTTCACCAAACTGGCTAAAATCAATCACTGGCATTGGCAACGCAGCTAAACTGCTAACACCAGCACCCATATTTTCGGTACGCGGTTTAGCCAACTCGCCTTTGACGTAAGCCTGAACATCTTTGGGTAAGATCCTATTTTTTGCAGCGCTACCCTGCACTAGGGCCAAATTAACACCTAATTCACGGGCAAACTTACGTACTGAAGGGCTGGCATGTGAGAGCTTACCTGTGGCTACCACCGCACTTTCACCAACTGGCACCGGCGTTTTTGCAGGTGCGATAGTTTTTGGTGGTTCTGGGGCTGGTCTTGTTGGTTCAGGAATTGACGCTACTGGCTTTTCTACCACCGTCGGTGCAACGACTGTTGCAGGTTTAGCCGCCTCATCGCTAACATCCATGCTTAAAATCACGCCACCTTGCGCTACCTTATCGCCTACCTTAATTTTAATTTCTTTGACCACGCCTGCGAAGGGCGATGGAATATCCATAGAAGCTTTATCTGATTCCACAGTAATCAAAGAATCTTCTTTGGCGATACTATCACCAGCTTTTACTAAAACTTCAATGACATCCACACTATCAAAATTACCAATATCTGGGACGAAAACGTCTTGAATTGCCATGTCTGCGTCTCCTTAAACAGTAGTTGGGTTAGGCTTGTTAGCGTCTAACTTATATTTTTTGATAGCGGCAGTCACCTGAGATGCCGGGACTTTACCCTCGTCAGCTAGCGCTTTTAGGGTAGCTACTACCACGTAGTAACGATCCACCTCAAAGAACGCACGCAGTGCTTCACGGCTATCCGAACGGCCGTAACCATCAGTACCCAAAGCTACAAACTTACCCGGTACAAAACCGGCAATTTGCTCAGCAAACGCTTTCATATAGTCAGTAGAAGCAATAGTTGGTCCCTGCGCACCCTTCATCACCTCAGCAACAAAGCTTAGTCGTTGTGGTTTTTCTGGGTTCAGCATATTCCAACGCTCAGCATCTAAACCATCACGACGCAATTCATTAAAGCTAGTCACGCTCCAAACATCTGCTGACACATTCCAATCAGTGGCTAACAACTCAGCTGCGGCAATAACTTCCCGAAGGATTACACCGCTACCCATTAACTGCACTTTTTCGCCCTTAACTTTAGATTGACTAAAGCTGTACATGCCTTTAAGTATGTGGGCTTCTATGCCTTTAGGCATTTCTGGATGGGTGTAGTTTTCATTCATCAAGGTAATGTAGTAATACACATCCTCTTGATTTTGCACCATGCGACGCAGACCTTCTTGAATAATCACTGCCAACTCATAAGCAAAGGTTGGATCATATGAAATACAGTTAGGAATAGTGGCCGACATCAAGTGGCTATGGCCATCTTCATGCTGCAAACCTTCACCATTCAAAGTAGTACGTCCTGCAGTTGCGCCTAGCAAGAATCCACGCGCACGTGAATCACCTGCAGCCCAAGCTAAGTCGCCAATCCGCTGGAAACCAAACATAGAGTAGAAAATGTAGAACGGAATCATCTGAACGCCGGTGACGCTGTATGAAGTAGCGGCAGCAATCCAGCTTGAGAATGAACCGGCTTCGTTAATACCTTCTTCTAGAATTTGGCCGTCTTTTTGTTCTTTATAATACATAACTTGGTCAGAATCCATCGGCTCATACAACTGGCCTTGGCTAGCGTAAATACCGAGCTGACGGAACATGCCTTCCATACCAAAAGTACGGGCTTCATCTGGCACAATTGGCACTACAAATTTGCCGATTTCTTTGTCGCGCACTAAGGTCGACAAGATACGTACAAAAGCCATCGTGGTTGAAATTTCGCGATCACCGCTTGATACCAACATATTCTCAAAAGCAGACAGTGGTGGAATTGTAAGCTCATTACCTTTACGACGACGTGCTGGCACAGAGCCACCCATCGCTGCGCGACGTTCAGCCATGTATAGCATTTCTGGAGTATCCGCAGCAGGCTTGTAGAAGGATAAGCTTTCAACTTGCTCATCGGTAATTGGCAAGTCAAAGCGATCTCTAAACGCCTTCAGTGAGGATAAGTCCATGCTCTTTTGTTGGTGCGTCGTATTTTGACCCTCACCGGCATGGCCCATACCATAACCCTTAACAGTTTTTGCAAGAATCACGGTCGGTTGACCTTTGTGGTTTACCGCGGCGTGGTAGGCAGCGTAAACTTTATGTGGATCATGACCACCACGGTTTAAACGCCAAATATCCTGATCACTCATGGCGGCTACCATTTCTTTTAGCTCAGGATACTTACCAAAGAAGTGTTCTCGCGTATATGCACCCCCTTTAGCTTTAAAGTTTTGGTACTCACCATCCACACACTCTTCCATGCGTTTTTTTAGTAAACCATCTTTATCCATTGCCAACAGAGGGTCCCAATAAGAACCCCAAATAACTTTTAACACGTTCCAACCAGAACCGCGGAAATCCGATTCCAACTCCTGAATAATCTTGCCATTGCCTCGCACAGGGCCATCTAGGCGTTGCAAGTTACAGTTCACCACAAAAATAAGATTATCCAATTTTTCACGTGAAGCCAGTGAAATTGCACCCAATGATTCTGGCTCATCCATCTCACCATCACCACAGAAGACCCATACCTTACGGTCACTAGTATCTGCAATACCACGATCATGAAGATACTTCAGAAAACGGGCTTGATAGATGCCGGTAATAGGTCCCAAACCCATCGATACAGTAGGGAATTGCCAGAAATCTGGCATCAACCAAGGATGCGGATAACTCGGCAAACCCTTACCACCAGTTTCTTGGCGGAAGTTAGTTAATTGGTCTTCAGAAATACGGCCTTCTAAAAATGCACGCGCGTAAACGCCCGGAGAAGAATGGCCTTGGAAGTAAACACAATCACCACCGAAGTTTTCATTGGTAGCACGGAAGAAGTAGTTAAACGCTGTGTCATACAATGTCGCCGCAGATTGGAAGCTTGCAATATGACCGCCCACGCCTGGTGATTTTTCATTGGCGCGTAGCACGGTCATAATTGCATTCCACCTAACCAAAGCGCGAATGCGGCGCTCCATATCAGGATTACCTGGCAGGCGTTGCTGCAAATGGGTAGGAATGGTATTTACATAAGCGGTAGTCGCGTTATAAGGTAGATTGCTACCTGAGCGACGCGCTTTATCAATCATCGCTTCTAATAAGAAGTGAGCACGCTCCGTGCCTTCATTTTCAATAACAGCGGTAAGTGCGTCAAGCCACTCTTGGGTTTCTTGACTATCTATATCTGGCATCAATGACATTCAGTTAGTGCTCCATAAGGCTAGATTGCTAAAACTTACTGACTCGTAATGAGTATAATAAATAACAAAATTCAATCTAGCGGGTCTGATAGGTCGCGCTAGCCTGCAACCTAGGTAAGTTTCAAAAGTCATAGTGTGGCTTTTTTAGAAGTTTTGGTCAAGTTTAGTAACGCTTTTAGAGGATTTAACACTTATATCTTATACACAATCTATGTGTTTTATATAAGACTTAAAGGATAACAAATGTCTGTAAAATTAATACAAAATGCAGCAACTGCCAGTGAAAATTCATTAAAAGATGAAAAACATATACTTTTCGTATTGACTGAAACTGAAGAAAAAGACCTGGCTTTCGGCAAAAATCTTCATAGCAAACTACTTCGCACTAAAGGTGAATATAAGGATTTAGCTAAGTCGCCATTAACAGTAGATTTAAATAGCACTACGGTAGCAAGTTTTGTCGTGTTAGGTGACAAACTGAATATTTTTCAAAAGCATGCCTTATTGTGTAAAGCATTAAGACCTTTATTAAGCGAGCATCCTAAAAATGTCGCTATTTGTGTGTTTGGGGATGCCGAAACGCGCGAGGCAAATGCTTGCGCTAGCTATTATGTAACCTTAGTTAATGCAACTGAATTACCCAGTCATAAAAAAGAAAAAAAAGAGGTGGCCTTAAAAAACATCAGCATATACGGCTATCAAGCACTGCATGATTACGGCTATGTGAATGCGCGCGTAGCTGGCAACGCCCTGTGCCGACAACTGACTATTACGCCACCGAACGCATTAACACCAACGATATATCGTGAAAAAATAGCTGCTTTAGCTAAAACACACGGTTGGACACATCAAGAATTTGACATGTCAGCTCTAAAGAAAATGGGCGCGGGTGCATTCTATGCCGTGGGTCAAGGGTCTGTGCCTCAAGATGCTGCAATTGTGCATGTCACTTACACACCTAAGCTAGCGCAAAAACATGTGGCCTTGGTAGGTAAAGGTATTTGCTTTGATACCGGCGGACATAACCTTAAACCAGCGAAATATATGCAAGGCATGCATGAAGACATGAACGGCTCCGCAGTGGCATTAGGCATCATGCTGGCGGCCAGTCAAATGCAACTGCCCATTAAGCTTGATTGCTGGTTGGCGATTGCACAAAACCATATCGGGCCCGACGCCTACAAACAAAATGACGTGGTCATCGCGCTTAACGGTACTAGTATAGAAATTGTACATACCGATGCCGAAGGCCGTATGGTGCTAGCTGACACACTGACATTGGCTAGCCGCGAAAATCCGGACGCCATTTTAGACTTTGCAACGCTGACTGGCAGCATGGTGGCAGCCTTGGGCGATAGAATGAGCGGTGTCATTAGCAACAGTCCACAACTGGCATGCCAAGCGGTAGGTGCTGGCAACGCAGCGGGTGAACGCGTGGTGGCATTTCCATATGATGATGATTACGACTGCGATTTAGATAGTGACATCGCCGATATCAAGCAATGCACCTTAGACGGCGGCGGCGATCACATTTTAGCTGCGCGCTTTCTAGGTAAGTTTATCGAAAATGATGTAGCTTGGCTACATACCGATTTATCTTCCGCTCATCGCAAAGGTGGACTCGGCGCGGTGGATAGCAACACCAACGGCTTTGGCATCGGTTTTGGGTTGGAGCTTTTGAGTAAACTATTGCAACAATAATTAGCAACGCAACTAAAGTAAGCACGAGCATTAGGAAAGCCCCTCATCTGACAGGTTAATTGGAAGCAGTTAACCCTCATATCCAATATTTGTCATAAACTTGTCATAATATATAACTATGATTGTTATTAGTTAGAACAGTTTATAAACTTTGATGGAGATATCATGAAAACAACGCTCGTTAAATCTATGCGTATTGCAGCTTTAATCGCTGTAACATTCGCAACTTCACATGCATCTGCTGCTGATAAAGTCATCGCAATTGATGGCTCAAGCACCGTATATCCAATTACTGAAGCCATGGCTGAAGAATTCCAAAAAATACAAAAAGTAAAAGTAACTGTAGGTGAATCTGGAACTGGCGGCGGCTTTAAAAAATTCTGTCGTGGTGAAACAGACATTTCTGATGCATCACGTCCAATCGCACAAAAAGAAATGGATGCTTGTAAAGAAGCTGGTATTCAATACATAGAATTACCAATCGCTTATGATGCGCTGACTGTAGTTGTAAATTCAAAAAATGATTGGGTAAAAAGCTTATCTGTAGATGAATTAAAAAGTATTTGGAAACCGGGTTCAACTGTTAAGAGCTGGAAGCAAGTCAACAGCACATACCCAGATAAAGCGTTGGGTTTATTCGGCCCAGGTACTGCATCAGGTACATTTGACTACTTCACTGAAGCAGTTAACGGTAAAGCGAAAGCTAGCCGCACAGACTACACGCCATCAGAAGATGATAATGTCTTAGTGCAAGGCGTTTCAGGTAACGTAGGCGGTATGGCTTACTTTGGTTATGCTTATTACGAAGCCAATAAAGATAAATTAAGAGCGATTCCAATTATTGCAAAAGATGGTGCTCCAGCAGTAATGCCTTCAGCCGCAGCTGTTAAAGATGGTACTTACCAACCACTTTCACGCCCACTATTCATTTACGTGAATGCAACAGCAGCTGCGTTTAAACCTGAAGTGAAAGCATTTGTTAACTTCTACTTAGACAACGCACCAAAATTAGTAACTGAAGTTGGGTATGTAGAATTACCAACTGAAGATTACGTAGCAGTTAAAGCACACTACAAATCAATGAAACCAGGTACTGGTTTCGGTGGTAAAAATGAAGTGGGCATTAAAATTAAAGACTTAATCAATAGAATTAAGTAAAACACGTAAGATAAAAAAGGAGCAGGTGATCCTGCTCCTTTTTTAACTTAAGTACTATTATCAAACAGCTATAACTCGTTACAATCATATAAGTCCTAATATGAACACTACTACTATGCCGAATGAATTGATAAATTTAACCATTAGCCCACGTTTAGCTAAAAATTTACGCAGAAATATTAAAGAGCGTCTGATAGAGTTCATCTTAATGTTAGCAGCACTGTCTGCTGTATTTACCACATTCGCCATTGTTGCAATTCTCTTATACGAATCTTTTGGTTTCTTCAAAGCTATTTCATTAGTGGAGTTTTTCACCGGCAAAGAGTGGACGCCGCTATTTGAAGATGCACACTACGGCATCATGCCGTTAATATCCGGAACACTCACTACATCGGCCATTGCATTGGCAGTGGCTGTTCCTGTAGGCACTATTGGTGCTATTTATCTTTCTGAGTTTGCCTCACATAAAACGCGTGAAATAACGAAGCCAATTTTAGAGCTGTTAGTCGGCGTACCAACCATCGCCTTTGGTTACTTTGCCTTACTATTTGTCACCCCGATGTTGCAAAAAATATTTCCAGAATTACCTGGCTTTAATATGTTAAGTGCTGGCTTGGTGATGGGTGTAATGATTATTCCTTACATTTCATCGGTAGCTGAAGATGCGATGCGCGCCGTGCCCATGAGTATGCGCGAAGGCTCTTATGCTATGGGGGCCACCCGCTTTCAAACAGCACTCAGAGTTGTTACCCCTGCCGCGACATCTGGCATTGTGGCAGCTTACATTCTAGCGATTTCTCGCGCAGTGGGTGAGACCATGGTGGTGGCGGTAGCAGCTGGACAGCAACCACTTTTAACCTTTAATCCAATGGATGGCGCTGCGACTATTACAGCTTATATTGTGCAAGTGGCAATGGGTGACTTACCGCATGGCAGTATAGGATATCAAAGTATATTTGCTGCTGGTTTAGTCCTATTTATAATGACCTTAGGTTTTAATATTATTGGTCATGTTGTGCGTAAAAAATATACGGAGAAATACTAATGGCAGTACAAACCACACAAACGCAAGCCTCCGTACTCAATAACCTAGATGCAGTGCGGGCAATGATACGCCGCCACAAGCGCAATGACATTCTGTTTGCAGCCGTCGGTTTAATAGCCTTAATGATTGGTTTATTGACTTTACTGACTCTTTTTATTCAACTAGTGTCTGATGGTTATCCACGTTTTAACCTACAGTTTTTTAGCGATTTCCCATCACGCAGACCTGGCAGTGCGGGGATACTCACCGCTTGGGTAGGATCACTGCTAGTCATGTTGGTGACGTTCTTTACAGCAGTACCAGTAGGAGTGGGTGCTGGTGTTTATTTAGAAGAATACGCACCAAAGAATTTATTTTCCGATTTAATTGAAATTAACGTGTCTAATCTTGCTGGCGTCCCTTCTATTATTTACGGCTTGCTAGCGCTTGGCTTGTTTGTGTACGGACTAGGTTTAGGGCAAAGCATCCTAACCG
>Ga0214235_1000317_pt1 | contig 22195 bp, 24 predicted proteins | sample TroBogypolimnion_2_FD_153073 | JGI IMG/M metagenome (GOLD analysis project Ga0214235, IMG submission 153073) | Freshwater microbial communities from Trout Bog Lake, WI - 15JUL2008 hypolimnion | ecosystem: Environmental > Aquatic > Freshwater > Lake > Hypolimnion/Profundal zone ... | reverse complement strand
AGCCTGCAGTATTAGATGCTCTAGAAACCTTTATGACCTCAACAATGGGTAAAGGTGTTGTAAGGGCCAAAGATACGCCGAACTTTATCGGTAATCGTGTGGGTGTTTTCTCTATTCTGGCTGTGTTTGCTGAGGCGCAAAAGTTTGGCCTGGGCTTTGATGAAGTCGATGCCATTACGGGTAGTAAGCTAGGACGCGCTAAGTCAGCTACCTTTAGAACCAGTGATGTTGTTGGTCTAGATACAATGGCTCACGTCATTAAGACCATGGAAAATTCTCTCCAAGGCGACTCTTTCTCCGCATTGTTTAAAACTCCTGAAGTTGTCAGTCAACTTATAGCAAAAGGTGCCCTGGGTCAGAAAACCAAGGCAGGCTTTTATCGCAAGGATGGCAAAAATGTTCTGGTCCTTGATGCTGCTACTGGAGAATACAAGCCCTCTACCGCCACGATTGAGCCTTTGATTGAGCGCATTCTCAAAAAGCCGATAGCTGAGCGTCTATCGTTATTACGTGAAACCGATGAACCCCAAGCCCAGTTCCTCTGGGCCATCTATCGAGACATCTTCCATTACTGCGCTATTCATCTTGGTGAGATTGCACAATCTGCAAGGGAGATTGATTTTGCAATGCACTGGGGTTACGGCTGGAATTTAGGGCCATTTGAAGACTGGCAAGCTGCTGGCGTTACGCAAGTTGCCAATTGGATCAAAGAAGATATTGATGCTGGCAAAGCATTAAGCAAAGAACCATTACCTGCCTGGCTCTTCAGTGGGCCAGTTGCTGATAAGCAAGCTTTTCATACACCTGAAGGTTCATGGTCGGCATCCGAGAATGAATACATTCCCCGCTCTTCCTTACCTGTTTATCAGAAGCAGGTCTTCAGAGCGCCATTATTAGGGGATGGTTCACCAGACCCCAAAACTGCAGGCACTACCGTTTTTGAAAATACGGACTTCCGCGCCTGGGTAGACCCTAATCAGCCTGAAGTTTTAATTGCTTCGTTTCGCTCGAAGATGAATACCTTTAGTCCAGATGTATTGAGTGGGCTGCAAAAGGCTGTTGAGATTGCAGAGGCCAATTACGCGGGATTAGTTATCTGGCAACCCACATCATTAAAGCTTGGTACACCTGGTGGCCCCTTCTCTGCTGGTGCTAATTTAGAGTCTGCAATGCCCATGATGATGAAAGGCGGCCCTGCTGGAGTTGAGCCATTTGTCAAAGAGTTTCAAGACACGATGATGAGGATTAAATACTCTCAAGTGCCTGTAGTAGCAGCAGTCTCTGGCATTGCTTTAGGAGGCGGTTGTGAACTCGTGCTTCAATCAGCACGTCGAGTTGCTGCGATGGAAAGTTATATTGGCTTAGTAGAAGTTGGCGTTGGACTATTGCCTGCGGGTGGTGGACTCAAAGAGGCAGCTATTCGTGTGGCACAGGGTGTTGCACTTGCTGGCAACACTAATTATTTGGATTTCACCAAAGCTGCCTTTGAAAATGCGGCTATGGCTAAAGTTTCATCATCCTCTCAAGAGGCAATGAAGATGGCCTACCTCCAGAAAGGCGACATTATCGTAGCCAACGTCTATGAGCTCCTGGCTCTGGCCCAAAATCAAGTCAAAGCGATGCGCTACTCTGGATATAGGCCACCCATCCCAACTTTAATTCCGGTTGGCGGCCGCTCTGTGGCATCCACGGTGATGGGTCAAGTAATTAATATGCGCGATGGTGGGTTTATCTCCGAACACGATGCTCACCTGGCACAGAAAATTATAGAGATTATTACTGGCGGTGATGTTGATGCGGGGACATTGGTTACAGAAGAATGGTTGCTCAAGCTTGAGCGTCAGGCTTTCGTGGAGCTTATTGGCCATCCTAAATCGATGGAACGAATTATGGGCATTCTCCAAACTGGCAAGCCTGTTAGAAACTAATTGACTGAGATATCACTATGAAAAATATTCAAGACGCATATATCGTTGCCGCTACTCGCAGTGCTGTTGGTAGATCAGGACGAGGCGCACTAAAAAATACTCGGCCAGATGATCTATTGGGCAATGCCTTAAGACATATCCTGACGCAAGTACCCACCCTAGATCCCAAAGCCATTGAGGACGCCATTATTGGGTGCGCTATGCCAGAAGCCCAACAGGGCCTCAATGTGGCTCGCATAGGACTTCTCCTTGGCGGATTACCCAATACTGTAGGTGGCATTACCGTCAACCGTTTCTGCTCTTCTGGTTTAAACGCAATTGCTATGGCGGCTGACCGCATTCGGGTTGGTGAAGCCGATGTGATGATTGCAGGCGGCGTGGAATCTATGAGCATGGTGCCCATGGGTGGTAACTCCCCTTCCATGTCACCAGAAATCTTTATGGGCGATGAAAATATTGGCATCGCCTATGGCATGGGTTTGACTGCTGAGAAGGTAGCGCAGCAATGGAAGATTAGTCGCGAAGATCAAGACGCTTTTGCATTTGCATCACACCAAAAAGCGATGGCCGCCCAAGCCGCTGGTGAATTTAATTCTGAAATATTCCCCGTCAAAGTAGCGCAGCGCTCAATGGATCTAAATAAAGGTCAAGTAGACGTGCAGTGGCGTGAATTTACTAAAGATGAAGGTCCGCGGGTTGACACCTCACTAGAAGGATTGGCGAAACTCAAATCTCCATTCGCTGCTAGAGGCAGTGTCACTGCTGGTAATAGTTCACAAACCTCTGATGGTGTTGGCGCACTCATCCTGGCTAGTGAAAAAGCAATCAAGACCTTTGGTCTGACTCCTTTGGCACGGTTTGTTAGCTTTGCAGTCAAAGGTGTCCCTCCAGAAATCATGGGCATTGGTCCTAAAGAAGCGATTCCAGCTGCATTAAAACTGGCTGGACTGAGTTTGCAAGATATGGACTGGATTGAGTTGAACGAAGCATTTGCCGCTCAATCATTAGCAGTGATTCGTGATCTCGGTTTAGACCAGAGTAAAGTCAACCCATTGGGTAGTGCTATTGCTCTAGGACATCCCTTAGGTGCAACTGGTGCAATCCGTGCCGCTACAGCTATACATGCTTTACAAAGACGCAATCTCAAGCATGCGATGGTCACTATGTGTGTTGGTACTGGTATGGGCGCTGCTGGAATTTTTGAGCGTTGCTAATTCATTTAAATCTATATCTGGAGACTTCAGAATGTTAAATAAACAACTCATCCTATTTGCATGCTTTATTGGCCTGCTTGCTGGGAATGCCTATGCTCAAACCAGTGATCCAGCAGTTGGTGTATGGAAGACGATTGACGATAAAACCAATGAGCCCTCCTCTTTAATCAAGATTGAAGAAGTCAATGGGAATCTTGAAGGCACTATTATCAAAACCTTCACAAAGCCGAATGAAAAGCCTCTGGTCTATTGCACACTCTGCAAGGATGAGCGCAAAGATAAGCCTATCCTTGGAATGAAAATCATGACCGATCTCAAGCGTGACAAACCTGGTGTATGGTCAGACGGCAGAATCTTAGATCCGGAAGAAGGTGAAATCTACCGCGTTAGAGTGGCAACTGAAGATGGCAAGAAAATGGATGTTCGCGGCTATATTGGCATTCCGTTGCTAGGTCGCACCCAAGTTTGGTACAAAGCGGAGCAGTAATCTAATTCCCCTATTGAAAATTACTATGAGTAATCAGGCTCTTCCAGAAGTTCTACGTAAACATTTAGCAGATGGTAATTTACCCGTCATTGCTGCCCCTTTATTTATTATCAGCAATCCGAAATTAGTGATTGCCCAATGTAAAGCTGGGGTCATTGGCTCGATGCCTGCACTCAACGCCAGGCCAGCTGAGCAACTCGAAGAGTGGTTAATTGAAATTACTACTGCTTTAGAAGCATACAACCAAGAGCATCCTGAAAAGCCAGCCGCGCCATTTGCTATCAATCAAATCGTTCACAAGAGCAATGATCGCCTAGAGCATGATATGGCTCTGTGCGTTAAATACAAAGTACCCATCATCATCACCTCCCTAGGTGCACGCGAAGAAATAAATATTGCCGCCCATAGTTATGGTGGCATCGTCTTGCATGACATTATTAACAACACCTTCGCTAAGAAAGCGATTGAAAAAGGTGCTGATGGTCTGATTGCAGTAGCAGCTGGTGCTGGTGGGCATGCAGGTGTTAAAAGCCCCTTTGCATTGATTCAAGAAATTCGGGAATGGTTTAAAGGGCCATTAGTGCTTAGTGGGTCAATTGCTACTGGTGGCGCTGTTTTGGCTGCCCAGGCTATGGGCGCTGACTATGCTTATATTGGCTCGGCATTTATTGCCACTGAAGAAGCACGTGCTAGTGACGCTTATAAGCAAGCCGTGGTGGATTGCAATTCAGATGACATTGTCTTGAGTAATTTATTTACCGGTGTATCCGGAAACTATTTAGCGCCATCCATCCGTAACGCTGGTTTAGATCCAGACAATCTTCCAGAAAGTGATCCAAGCATAATGAACTTTGGCGGTGCAGCTCAGAAAGCCTGGAAGGATATTTGGGGCTGTGGTCAAGGCATTGGCGCTGTGAAAGCAATTACTTCTGCGGCACAATTTGTTGCTCATTTGCAGCATGAGTATGATCAAATAAAGGCAAGCCTATTAAAAGGCAACACATAGATCATATGATCAATCATCATCTAGCGGACGGCATTCTCAAGATAGCGCTCAATCGTCCTGAGAAAAAGAATGCATTTACCAATCTAATGTATCGCGAGCTTACCCAGATACTCTCTCAAGGTGATCAAAATCCCGAAGTAAAGGTGATGTTAATTTCTGGCGCAGGCAATGCTTTTTCTGCTGGCAATGATATTGCTGATTTCATGAAATCCCCAATCACTCATGAAGATGCCCCACCAATTAATCTCTTAAAAGTACTCGCAGGATTAACAAAGCCCTTAATTGCAGCTGTTGATGGGGTTGCTGTTGGCATAGGGGCAACACTACTCTTTCATTGTGACTTGGTGTATGCCCAAAAAGATGCACGCTTTATCTTTCCTTTTGTTTCTCTAGGTTTGGTTCCTGAGGGGGCAATCTCCTTATTGCTGCCTCGACTCGTTGGCCACCAACGAGCGTCGGAGATATTACTTTTTGGTGAACCACTCACTGCTACTGATGCACAGCAAATTGGATTTGTAAACAAAGTGATTGCGGATTCGTCCGCCCTGCCTTATGCAGAGCAGCGAGCTCAAAAACTGACTACCCTATCCTCAGGATCTGTATTGAGGACTAAGTCTTTATTGAAAGAAGGTGCTCTTAAGACTGCGGTACTTAATCAGATTGATATTGAGGGCAAGCTCTTCATTGATAGGCTTCATGGCCCAGCAGCTAAGGAAGCGCTTACCGCTTTCTTAGATAAGCGTACACCTAAATTTGAGGGATTAGATTAGCGATCTGCTCGGATCAGATCTGCCGCCTTTTCAGCAATAGCGATAATAGGTGCATTAGTGTTGCCGCCAATCAGTGTTGGCATGATGGATCCATCCACAACCCGAAGTCCTTCAATGCCATGCACCTTGAGATTGGCATCTACCACCGCCATTGGATCATCACCCATTTTGCAAGTACCCACCGGGTGATAAACGGTATCGGCTCTCTCCCGAATAATGTTCCGAATGTCGTCATCTGTTTTTACATCTGGAGTAAAGACATCTTTCTTGCGGATCTTCGTAAATGTTGGTGCATCCATGAGCCGTTTAGTGAGCTTATAACCTTTAACGAGCGTTTCTAGATCCTCTTCTTCAGCCAAGAAAGCTGGATCAATTAAAGGAGCGTCTCTCATGCTATTGCTGGCTAGCGTTACCTGTCCACGACTCTTAGGCCTCAATACACATACGTGGCAAGAATAGCCATGAGCCATATGCAACTTGCGGGCATGGTCTTCCACTAGGCTCACGACAAAATGTAACTGTATGTCTGGTGCTTCAAGGCTGGGGTCTGTTTTGAGAAAGCCGCCTGCCTCTGCAAAGTTGGTAGCAATCAAACCCTCTCTTGAGCTGATGTACTTCATGATTTCCCCGGCCAATTTAACCGTGCCGCCTAAAGAAATACCAATGAGATCCAGGCTATCTGCTGAGTAACCAAAGATAAAGTCTGGATGATCTTGAAGATTTTGACCTACACCAGGCAGATTATGGATGAGCGGTATATTGAATTTCTGTAACTCGTGGGCTGGCCCTACTCCAGAAACCATGAGCAATTGTGGAGAATGGAAGGCGCCTGCACATACAATAACTTCTTTGTTGGCGCGCATGATGTGCTGTTTGCCACCTTGGGAATAGCTCACGCCTACCGCCCGCTTACCCTCAAACAGAATGCGCTCAACCTGAATACCAGTTTGGACCATCAAGTTTGATCGCTTACCCATATGTGGATGTAAATAGCCACGAGCTGCACTCCAGCGTTCACCATTTTTATGGGTAACTTGATAAATGCCTAAGCCCTCTTGCTGAGCTCCATTGAAGTCTTCAGTAATTAGAAAGCCCGCCTCTGCGGCTGCATTAAGATAGATTTGCTGAAACGGATTGTGCGACTGAAGATTTGATACTGATAAGGGGCCATCATTTCCGTGAAACTGATTCTGGATGGCAGTGTTGTTCTCGCTCTTCTTAAAATACGGCAATAGATCGTCATATGACCATCCTGTATTCCCAAGTTCAGCCCAGTAGTCATAATCCCAGCGATGACCCCTGGTGTAAATCATGGCATTAATTGCAGAAGAGCCACCTAAGCACTTGCCTCTCGGTTGATAGCCTCGGCGGCCATTTAAGCCCTTCTGAGGAACTGTCTGAAAAGCATAGTTATTGATTGATGTGGGTAACATCGCAACTGCAGCAGCTGGAGTGTTAACCACCCAACTATCACCCTTACCTCCAGCCTCTAGCAATGCAACGCTAATGCCAGCATCTTCACTCAGACGCCCAGCCATGACACTACCAGCAGACCCGCCGCCTACGACAATGTAATCAAAGGTCTGGGGCAGCATTATTGATTTCTCCAGCGATTCAGGAGTTTTGCTCTTGCCGAAGGTTGCATGTTTACCTTATCCATATCCCCAGCGTAATGACGTACTACCCTTTTGTCCATTAAGGCAAACCAGAGGGGTGGAAAGTAAGCGATCGTAATCATGCTTGCATAACCACCAGGCAATTGCGGCGCCTCTCCAAAATGACGTAGCGCTTGATAACGCCTCGTAGGATGGGCATGGTGATCCGAGTGGCGCTGCAGGTGATACAACAAAATATTACCCACAATGTGGTTACTATTCCATGAATGCTCCGGTGCGCAGCGCACGTAAGTGCCATTCTCTTTAAGCCGCAGAAGACCGTAATGCTCTACGTAATTCACCACCTCTAACATCGAGGCTGCATATATGCCCTGAAGTACAAGAAAAAAGAGGGCAGACCAGCCAAGCCAAATCATTAAGGCGCCATACAAAAAAATGGTGAGCGACCATGCTTGGAGATTTTCATTCTGAATAGTCCAAACACCCTTGCCATTTCTTTTTAAGCGTTCGCACTCCAGATCCCATGCAGAAATGAAACTGCCCATCACTGTGCGCGGCAGAAAAGCCCAGAAACCTTCGCCCATACGAGCGCTTGCTGGATCCTCAGGAGTCGCTACACGTTTATGATGGCCACGATTATGCTCAACAAAGAAATGGCCATACATGCTCGGGGCCAAGGCAATCTTTGAAAGCCAGCGATCTAATAACTCTTGTTTATGCCCTAACTCATGAGCAGTTCCAATGCCAATACCATTGGTAGATCCAACGGTAAGCACTAATGCAATGTAGGTATACCAGTCTAAAGATTGGCTGACTGCTAACCAAGTCCCATAGACTGTGCCAATCAATTGAAACGGCACATAAAGCCAAACCAATACGCGGTAGAAGAAATCATTATTCAAGCCCTCAATTGCAGACTCTGGAGGATTGCTATTGTCTTCACCAAAAGTGAGATCTAAGACTGGTATTGCAATGTGAATAATGGCTGGAGCAAAGAGCAAATAGAGCCATTGACCCGTAAAGGAAAAGATAAAAATAGAGGTAGTAAAGGCAAATGGAATCGCAGGACTAAATAACCATAGCCAGCGTTTATCACTCCACCCCGAATCTTGGATTGTCGATATAACACTCATACACACATCTTAGTCTGTACGGCAAAAATTTGCCAATGAGAGAGTAAAAGAGAGTAAAGGCCCAACTAGTGGCCAGTTCGGCCAGAGCTAAAGGGTGGCTTGGATAGCCAAATCAACGGCATTAGAGCCAATAAAATGATGCCTGCCAATAACATTAGTTGATTCGTAGATAGCATATAAGCCTGGGATGTAACCAAGTTATCAATCAAGGCATATCGCTGCATTTCTGATAAGCCAAGTTGGCCTGCAGTATCGATGAATTGTTGATACGCGAGATTTCCGGTCTGAATATTACGCATCAAATTCTCATGCTGTTCAATTGCATTATCCTGCCAGAGTGTCGTAGCTACAGCGGTCCCCACGCTAGCACCCACATTTCTTAAAAAATTTGAGATACCAGTGCCTGAAGCAATTTGATGTCCTTTTAATTGAGACATGGAAATCGCAGACATTGGCATAAAGAATCCAGCAATACCAATACCCATAATGACGCGAGCAAGCATGAGGGTTTTTTCATCCACGCTAGTTGTAAAACCAGAGGCTAGCCAGCATCCGATTGCCATGGCAGTAAACCCAACAGTAGCAATGATTCTTGCATCGATACGATGAATATTGGCGCCAAATAAGGGGCCGCAGAATAAAGCTAAGACTCCCGTAATTGCCATGACCTTGCCAGAATTAAATGCGGTATAGCCTAGTTGAGTTTGCAGCCATAAGGGTCCAATCACAATATAGATATAGAAGGCAAATGATCCCAAGCCTAAGCAAATGGCAGATGTGCGGAAATTAACCAACTTAAATAGTCGCAAGTCTACGATGGGATGCTCAGCACCCAATTCCCACAATATAAAGGCGACCCAGGAGATGAAAGAAATTACTACCAAAGTTGCAATGAAGGAGGATGACAACCAATCTAACTCGTTGCCCTTATCTAAAGCAATTTGCATTGATGAAACAGCTGCAACTAGAAGACCCACCCCAACAAGATCAATTTTTTCTGTAGAAGATTCCGGCTTTGGTGCACCATATAACCAATACACCATCAATGCAACCAAAATTCCAAATGGCAAATTAATATAAAAAGCCCAGCGCCACACTAAATTATCAGTCAACCAACCACCAATCAAGGGACCCAGCACAGGTGCGACTACGGTAGTTGTCGCCCATATCCCTAAAGCCATTCCTCGCTTTGCTGGTGGATAGCATTTCATAATCAAGGTTTGTGAAAGTGGAATCATTGAAGCGCCAACGACGCCCTGCAAAATGCGAGAAATCACCAATATTTCAAAGGATGGGGACAACCCACACAACATGGATGCCAATGTAAATAAGATTGTGGCAAATATAAACTGACGTACTTCACCAATTCTCTTAGCTAAAAAACCAGTCAAAGGCAAGAAAATAGCCTCGCTTACAGCATAAGAGGTAATGACCCAAGTTCCTTGAGTTGGACTAACTGCAAAATCTCCTGCAATCGTCGGTAACGAAACATTAGCTATCGACATATCGAGCACATTCATAAATGAACCTAATGCAAATGCCAGGGTTCCAAGCACTAGCTTGTATCCTTTCAAGGGCTCTAGCTCAGATGTACTCATGAAAATATTAATTACTTCTTAGACTTGATCAATAAAGCCTGAACATGGCGCTCAGCTTTATCAAATTGTTTTTGATAAATCGTGGTATCGATAATTGGACCTTTATCCATGGCAGCAAGCGCATTGCCATCGCGATTACTAGTATCAACTTTGACATTCATTGATAGGCCAATATTCAGGGGGTATTTACTTAACTCTTTAACATCTAATTCAATTCTCACCGGTAAACGCTGTACTACTTTGACCCAATTTCCGGTTGCATTTTGAGGAGGCAAAAGGGCCAAAGTAGAGCCAGTGCCAGGAGCAAAGCCAACTACCTTCCCATGGAATTCTGTCTTACTACCGTAAATATCAGACTCTAGTTTGGCGGGTTGTCCAATGCGAATATTTTTAAGCTGATCTTCTTTAAAGTTCGCATCTACCCAAAATTGATCGCTAGCGACCAACAGGGCCAATTGGGTTCCTGGAGCAACACGCTGTCCAACTTGAGCATAACGTTTTGCTAATGTCGCTTTTACTGGGCTCTGGACATCGGCGCGCAATAAGTTAACGTAAGCTTGGCGTGCGTTAGCAATTGCTTTTTGCAGGGCCAACTGAGAATGCTCAAGCTCTTCCTTGGAAACACTAGCATCCCCTTGCAAGACTTTTCGCTTTTGGTAATCTGCATCTGCATTACGCAAATCAATGTCAGCCTTTTCAGAGGCAATCATTACCTCGGTAGGATCAATCCTAAATAGTGTTTGCCCCTCTTCAACGGCTTGCGTTTCAGAAACATTTACAGTTGCAATAGCGCCCTCAATTTGAGATACCACCTGAATCTGTGAGCCTGATACATAAGCATCATCGGTTGACTCCGTATTACGACTAAAAATGAGCCAATACGCCAATCCGAGAATAAAAATACCAATCAGAATGAAAAAAAAGATCTTAAAGGCTTTGGGGCGATTAAACCCGTTATTGTTAGTAGTGGTTTCCATGGATATTCTGAGTGAAATGCTTATTGAATTTAATTACTTGTTTTAGTTCGCGTATTAGATTGCAGGTAAGATCCACCTAGAGCTTGAACGAGTACTACATTGGCAGTGAGCATTTTGGTCTTTGCATCCGCATAATTTTGCCCCTGAATCAGATAGGCCTGCTCTGCTGTTAGCACCATTTCCTGGGATGCAATTCCAGCTTCTGTTCTGCTGCGCGTAATTTCTAAATTTCTTTTTGCGATAAGCTCGGCATGGGCAAGACTCTCATAATTGGCCTGCGCACTCTTGACCGAGCCAATTCCATCGGCCACCTCTCGAAGTGCCTGTCCAAGTTGCTCTTGATATGAGGCAATAGCTTGATTTCGATTGGCTTCTTTGCCAGTAATATTGGCATTAATTATTCCACCATCAAAAATTGGCAAATTAATTGCTGGACCAATACTAAATTGTTGGCTTCTGCTAGAAAAAAGCTGAGATAAGCCAAATGATTGCACTCCAAAGAAGCCTGCTAGATTAATGTCTGGTAAGTATTCTAATTTCGCACCCTCTAATTGCAGCTTAGCTACATCAATCTGACTTAATAAGGCCTGCAAATCAGGTCTGCGCTCTAATAAATCTGCTGGAATCACTTCTGGAAGACTTAGCTTATTGGCTTGAATTGCGGGAGCACTTAACGACTCACCCCATGATGGACCCTCTTGGACCAACGCTGCAAGTTGATGCTGCATCATCTTTACGCTCAAACTAGACTGGCTAACATTAACCTGGGAAGCCTCTAACTCTATCCTACGTTGATTTACCGCAATCATATCGACTAGACCTACGCGTTGACGTTCAATAGCAATACGAAGCAAGTTCTTTCTAGTTTCTAGTTCTCTGAGGTAGAGGGAATGAGCCTGAACCATATGGTCATAATCAAAGTAAACGCGCACGATTGTTGCTGAAAGAAGCAATTCGGAGGCTTTGAAGTTTGCCTGAGCGGCAATAAATTGATTTTTAGCCGCATCAAAATACTTCTTTTGCTTCCCCCAAATATCAAGAGACCAACTCAGAGATGCATTAGCCAGTCCATAACCAGTGTAAATAGGCATACCTGGAACAAAAATATAATTCTGGGAAAGTTGTTGACGATCCACTTGGCCACCAAGACTAACTTGAGGAATAAATGCCGCTCTTTCACTCTCCAGCATCGCTTTGGCGGCTTCAATTCTTGCGCCAGATGAGTCCAAACTTGGTGATTGCTTGAGTCCTAACTTGACTAATTGATTTAACTGAGGATCTCCAAAGGCAGTCCACCAGGCATCTTCAATAATAATTGGATTAGGGTTAGCCTGAGAGCCTAGCTTAGGCTCTAGTTGACTAATCGGTTTAGCTGCTTGCTCTGGGAGTCCCTGCCTTGGAAAATATGCACATGCCGACAGGAGGCTAACAATAGATACTGTCAGCGCAAACAGATGAATCCTATTCAGGCAACTCATAGCCTCACCTCTAATTGCCGCGAAGTATTTTTTTCAATACGCAACAAATACTCGCGCAATTGCTCAAATTCTTTTTTTGTAAAACCACTTAAGGATTGATTCAACAGATCACACCACAGCGGCGGAATTAATTTCGCCGTCTTCTTACCGGCAGTCGTTAGTGAGAGTCCAATCACCCGTCTATCCTTTTTAGAGGGCGCCTTTTGAATCAATCCCATCTTTTCCAGTTTCTGCACAACACGTACAGTTGCAGCGGCATTTACGCCCAAGCATTGCGTTAAGGAAGAAATCGTGGCATGTTCAGCGTGTGATACCAATAACAACACACTCATTTGGGCCGCCGTAATACCAAGATCAGCCAACTTCAGATCACCTAGGCGTTGGTAGTTTGATTTATTACGCAACATCAAAAAGGCCACGCTGCCCTGAGGGCTGTAGTTATCTGGGGTATAGAAAGAAGATAAAGGATGTATGTTTTTCATAAAACTAATTGACTAGTCAATGAATTTTATAACACAAGATCCTGCTCTTGCTTACCCAACCCAGAATTAGATAATCAAAGGCTTTTTAAGCGTTGAAATTCATCATTTTGGGAGTTCTGGCCAATCTTTACATGATGAAGCACTAGTTTTGTATAGCGAGAATCTTGTTTAAGGCCTCTAAAAAAAGTTCTTGGCCATGATTAACCTTGTTATGCCACTCCTCTCCTGCATCCTTATTCGCCTCATCAGTGATGTACTTGTAGGAACGCCAAGGAATATTGGCTTGATGAGCCACAGCAGCTATTGCAAATAATTCCATGTCTACAACATCAATTTTTTGTGAGAATAACCATGCATCTTGAGCAGTTACAAAACTATCGCCAGAGCCACAGATATATTCACCGCTGAGGGCATGATAAAAACTGGGTAGCGGGCAAAAAGGTGTTTTACCACGCGGCGCAAGTGGTTCAGCATTCATATCACGCTGTATCACCTTGCCTATTTCAATCAAACCAGAAAGCTGAGACCTAATTTTTCCAGCAGTACCAAAGTTCAATATTTGCCTTGGGGAGTATTGAGCCACGGCCTTAAGGGTAGAGATCGTAGCGTTAATTTTTCCAACGCCGGAGTACACAATTTCTACACCGCACGGAAGAGACTCACGCTTGAGCTCGGCCTCTAATGCGGTAATAATCAGTAGTTCTGTTTTCATATTGGCTTGTGATGAATTTATTAGATTATCTACCTGGCGTTCCTGATTTTCCAAAACCAGGCATTCTTTTTAGAGATATATCCCCTCTATTAGCAGATCCTAATGCTTTTAAGGAAGCAATTCGTCAGCTCGCAGATATTGCCAATCAGTTTGAATACAGCCATATATTAGGCATTGAGTCACGGGGCTTTATCTTTGGCTCCGCTTTAGCCCTATACGTACACAAAGGCCTCGCTTTAGCCAGAAAGCCGAACAAACTACCTTTAGCCAGTCACCGTGAAGCCTATGGCCTGGAATATGGCAATGATGCTTTAGAGATTCAACAGTCCACCTTAGCCAAAGATGCAAAAGTATTGCTCTTAGATGATGTTCTGGCTACTGGCGGAACCTTGGTTGCAGCGAATAAGTTAATACGAAGTGCGGGATTTGAAGTTGCTGGTGCAGTAACACTCTTAGAAATTGCATTCTTAAATGGTAATGCGCTCTTAGGCCAGAATGGCATTACTCACCAGTCTGTCTTAAAAAGCTAGATAAGATTTTTGGCGCTTTTGATGATTTTCATTGCGCCCCATCCTACAGCGAGCACCTTGCTTGCAAGTTTGGGCTTGTAATGCGCTAAAGCGGCAAACGCGCTTGTCCAAAGCACAGGGTTATTTTTAAGGAAATGATAAGTATCTACCCCTTTATCGGCCCATGAGAGTGGCTTCTCCCAAGCCTCAAAGTGCTCAGAAAACGCTTTACGCTCACGGTTAGTCTGATGCATTAACTCGTGTTGGCGGTGCTGTAAGGCCTTTAAACGCTCACTCATTTTGAAAGCGCTTCACGATCTTTTGCCAACTCAGTAATCGAGGCTTCAAATAGTTTGGGCATCGTACGCAATGATTGAGCAATCAGTAATGCCAGGATTAACCCGACTGATAAGAATGCACCCGTCAATAAGCCCAAAGCCATTATTCGATCCGCCTCCCAACTATAAATCACGATCAATAAGGCCAACATGACTAAACCAAAAAATAGAAAGAATAAGGCACTCACAATCATGACTAGCAAGCTAATGAATTTACTTCTGGCAATCTGAACGTCAAGCGATAAAAGCTCTAAACGAGTTTGAGCTATCGACGCTCCAGTTGAAGCAAGCCCTTTTATAGAGGAGAGTAAGTTTTCTTGAGACATAGCGTTCTAACGGCGACCAATAAATAAACCAATTAACAAACCTAAGCCAGCAGCAACGCCAACCGCTTCCCATGGATTGCGGTGCACAAAATCATCTGCGCCTTCAGCCGCTACCTTTGCTTTATCAAGAAACTTACCTTCGATACCTGAAATGCTTTCTTTAGCCCCAGCCAATGTTTCAAGAGCTTTATTACGTATTGAACTGATTGCTGCACCTGGATGATCCTCGGTTGCCTTAATTAAAGCCTCTGCATCAGCCATCAGGGTTTTGAATTCAGTAATTAAGTTTTCTGAGTCTAGTTGCTTGTCATCGCGTAAATCTGAGTGGTCGACTTTCTTAGTGCTCATAAATATAGATTCCTAATCAGGCATTAATTAGATTGATTATCCTATTCTAAGCACTTCTAGACTGAGTTCCCAGTAATAAAACCGTCATACCAGAATTGCCCTCTTTGAAACGCTTGAGGTAAGGCTTTAGGCCAGGTCGGCGTCTTAGCAATGCATGATAGGCATCACTACCAAAGGCGACATCTTCACCAAAATGATATTCATCTACTCGATCAGAATAACGATTATTTTCCAGTGCATCATGAATGGCCCATTTGATTCGGCCACCTGCGCCACTCGATCCATAACCATGAATCAAGATAATCGTCTTTACCCCCACTTCTGAGGATTTTCGTAAATAGTCAGTTAATCGATCCAAAGCCTCATCGACATAAGGACCATCCTGCTTGATATTGAGCTCGATCGTATCTGAGCTCAATATTGGCAAACTGTCAGAGCCACAATGCGGACACTGATCAAACAATGCCCGCGTATTTCCACAATCAGGACATAGTGCGTTATGTGCCAACGGAATGAAGAACGGCTCTTAAGAGCAGTACTTGCCTTCTAGGCTTCTTACATCACTCGCTTTATCGTCCACCATCAGGTTGAGAGTCTTTTGTGCAAAATCTCGATTCTCTGGAGTCTTTAGGCTCGCATTAATTAATGTAGAAACATCTTTACGAATTGAAGTATTGCCATAACGTAAGCCCTTCAAAGTAGATACCGCTTCTGCAGATATCTTGCACTGTTGATTTACCAACTCAGAAGAATCCGATGGAGATGTATTTGCATAAGCTAATGCAGCAACGGAGATTGATACGGCTGCTAATAGAGTCTTTTTCATCTTAATTCCTTATTTTGTGACCACACGTTGGACAACAACCCACTTCTTTCGCCTTTGTCTTTCTAAGAGCGGCATACACACTGGATTCTGAAATTTGCATTTTTCTGGCTGCCTGAGCAGCAGTCATGCCCTTCCCTACCCACTCCAAGGCTTGATGTGTTTTCGGTATTTGTCTCTTCATTTCATCTCCCAGTAAACACACTATATCACAACTTGTGAAGTTGTGAAGTTGTGAAGTATAGTAAATAGATAGTGATATACCCTTATAAAAGCCCATGGGCTTGTATGAGCGGGTTTAGTGCCAAGAACGCAGCTGGGCTACTTTGGTGTTATAAATACTGAATAAATAAGAAATTGGGGCTTAAAACTGTCTTGAAACGCCCTGACAATTGAAGGAGATCTATGTCGATACATTTCACGCCTAAAAAAGGTTTGCTTAGCTTTTTTGCCACTCTCGCAATCTTGATGGCAATGCCAACCTTGGCTCAGACAACAAATGCTTGGCCGACTAAACCAATCAAAATCATTGTTGGCTACTCTGCTGGCGGTGCGACCGATGTATTAGCTCGCCTGGTATCCGTTGGTATGGGAACTACTTTAGGCCAATCTATTGTTGTTGAGAATCGTCCTGGGGCCAATAGCAACGTTGGCGCAGAAATTGTGGCGCGCTCAGCACCAGACGGATACACCCTGTACGCATTCTCTATTGCCAATACGATCAATACCACGCTCTATCCTAATTTGAGCTATGACCCTATTAAAGATTTTGAACCCATTGGCATGATTGCCAAGATTCCAAATATCTTGGTAGTTAATCCGAATATTCCCGTTAAAACGCTTGCTGAATATGTGCGCTATGCCAAAGATGCCAAAGACGGCGTAACCTTTGCCTCTTCTGGTAGCGGCTCTTCCATTCATCTCTCCGGTGAAATGTTCAAGATGCAGGCCAAAATCCAAATGCTGCATATTCCTTACAAAGGTAGCGCTCCTGCAGTCACAGATTTATTGGGCGGCCAAGTAGAGTCGATGTTTGATAATGCCCCTTCAGCCCTACCCCATATCAAGGCTGGCAAACTTCGACCGATTGCAGTAACTAGCGCTCAACGCTCACCTTTTTTACCGGACGTACCAACGATTGCTGAATCAGGATATCCTGGCTTTGATGTGCAATCATGGTTTGCATTGGTTGCCCCTGCAGGAACACCGAAACCTATCATCATGCAATTAAATGCAGCCCTGAATAAAGCCCTGAACTCACCTGAAGTGCGTCAGCGCATGCAAGAACTAGCGGCCACACCCGAACCTGGCTCACCTGAAAAGATGGCTACATTTGAGGCATCTGAAGTTAAGCGTTGGCGTGATGTGGTGAAGGCTTCTGGCGCTAAAGCAGAGTGATTTAATTCATGTTTCCAATTGATTTTTTCTGGAGGGCCGCACAACGCTGGCCCGATCGTGTTGCCATTGACACCCCGCAAGGACCAATCCATTACGCCACTCTAGCTAAGCGGGTTAAATCACTGGCTGCGGGACTTGAAGCACTAGATCCCCATCTTCAAAGCCGTGTTGCTATTTGTGCTGGTAATAGCGCTGATCACATTACTGCCTTGTTAGCTATTTTGGCTTGCGGCAAAGTATGGATTCCCCTGAATCCCAAGAGCACACATCCTGAGATACAACGCATTATCAATATCACCGAACCCTCTATCATCATTTTGGATTCTGCCAATCAAGACTTGCTCAAGGGCGCACCAGGTGCTTGGATTTATACAGGTTCAGATTCTGATACTTCCGTACGCAGTATGGATGAAATCATTCACTTGCATAACGATGCCCCACAACCCACCTTTAAATTACCCCCTGATGCAATTCAGGCTATCAAATTCACCGGGGGTACTACAGGAGCCCCTAAGGGAGTGATGCAGCCCTACCGCGCTTGGATGGCAAATATTACCAATCAAATACAGGTATGGGGCTTTGATGAGCATGAGCGCTACGTAGTGGCAGCTCCGATTACGCATGGTACTTCCACTTATATCGTTCCTATATTGGCACAAGGTGGCTGTCATGTGATTCTGGATGGAGCTGGAGCTGAGGTTGTCAGAGCTGCATTTCGTGATCGCCGCGGCACTGTTTGCTTCATGCCGCCAACCCTGGTGTACATGTTGATGGCCTTACCTAATGCGTCTAAGAATGATTTTCCTAATCTACGTCGACTCATTTATGGTGGAGCACCAATGCCACCAGAACAAGTACGCAAGGTGCGTGATTTTTTTGGTCCTGTTTTGGGAACAACCTACGGTCAAACTGAGGCCCCACAAATTTTGACGGTGATGCGTCCAGAGGATTTTGAAGATCCGAATAACTGGGCAGCAGTTGGCAGGCCAACTTGGTTTAGTGATGTAGCCATCATGTCTCCTGAAGGCAAAATCTTACCCACGGGTGAGATCGGTGAAGTAGTTGCTCGTGGTGACCTGCTCATGAATGGCTACTGGCGCCTACCTGAAAAGACTGCTGAGACCATTATTGATGGCTGGCTTCATACAGGCGACCGCGGCCTAATCGATGAACGTGGATTCTTATATCTCAAAGATCGACTCAAGGATATCGTGATCACTGGTGGCTTCAATGTCTATCCAGTAGATGTTGAAAACGCCTTAAGCCAGCACCCCGCTGTTCATGAATGCCTTGTCTTTGGCCTCCCCGATGAAAAGTGGGGCGAAACCGTTCAAGCGGCCGTACAACTGCATCCTGGACAAAACGCAGATGAAGCAGAGCTTATTGCCTTTGTGCGCAACTTATTAGGGCCAGTTCAAACACCCAAGCGTATTCACTTCTACGGCAGCCTGCCTCGCTCAAACGTAGGCAAGCTACTCAAGAGCGCAGTGATTCAAAAACTACAAACTCATTAATAGATCATTAAATTATGACCACCAAAAAAACTCCTATCACTGGCCTTTGCACACATACCCTCACTAGCTTGCATTACCGCGATGCAGACTTAGTTGAAGACTTGATGGGTAAGAAAACTTTTACCGAAGTCATGTTGATGCAAATATTAGGTAGAGAGCCTCGCGGTGTCGATATTCGTATTACAGACGTTGTATTAATTGTTTTGATGGAGCATGGCTTGACTCCGAGCGCAATTGCTACACGACTTATCTATATGAGCGCACCGGAGAACCTTCAGGGTGCTGTATCCGCTGGTTTGCTGGCTGTTGGCAGCTCCTTTATTGGTACGATGGAAAACTGCTCTGCTTTACTTGATCGCATCATTGTCGCTAAAGATCAATATGCTGAAGCCCTTTCGATTGCACAACATTACAAGAGTATTAAAGGCGCTGTTCCTGGCTTTGGTCATCACCTCCATAAACCGGTGGATCCAAGGGCTTACAAGCTACTAGATATGGGTCGCGCAGAGAAAGAACTCAAAGGCAACCATATACGTGCGCTAGAGACTTTATCCAAAGCAGTTGATGAGGTGGCTGGTCGTCCAATCACCATTAACGCAACTGGCGCTGTTGCAGCCCTACTTGGTGAGATCGGTATTCCGACTGCGGTCATGCGTGGCTTTGCCGTGATTTCGCGTTCAGCTGGCTTGGTAGCTCATATCGTTGAAGAACAACAAAGCCCATCCGGTCGCTTTATTTGGGACACGATTGAACATGCTATTCCCTTTGTAGATGGCGCGAATAAGATTGGCTAATAATGGTTTCTAGAGAGTACGTATTAGTTACAGGTGCTAGCCGAGGTATAGGTCGAGCTATTGCAGAACGGCTTATTTCTGATGGCATGCATGTTATTAATTTTGATAAATCAAGACCTACAAGAATTACTGAGCATGAAAGCTTCTATGAAGTAGATATCTCAGATGAAAAAGTGTTACGTGCAGCACTCGCAGAAGCAATATCCAAATACCCAATTACACGTTTAGTGAATAATGCAGGCATCGTACGCCCTGCCACCATCGAAAAAACTACGCTCGAAGATTTTCATGCAGTGATGAATGTGAATGTGGCTGCAGCGATTGTGTGTGTCCAAGCCCTTCTTCCTGCCATGAAGGCTGCCCACTTTGGTCGTATTGTGAATATCGCCAGTCGCGCTGCTTTGGGCAAGGAAGAGCGTATTGCCTATGCTACTTCTAAAGCTGGATTACTGGGATTAACTCGTACATTGGCTTTAGAGCTCGCTGGTGATGGCATCACAGTCAATGCGATTGGGCCGGGCCCTATTGCTACTGAACTCTTTCAGAGTGCCAATCCTCCAGGTGCGCCTGCTACGCAACGTATCTTGGATAGCGTACCGCTAGGTCGTATTGGCCAACCAGAAGAAGTAGCACATATCGCTGCCTCCCTGCTAGATCAACGTGCAGGCTTTACCACCGGCCAGGCAATTTATGTTTGTGGTGGCATGACTGTAGGTCTTAGTCAGTAAATGCGTCAATAAATGAGCTCATTGATGAATACGAAATCACATCCTCCTGGTTTGCCTACAGATCTTACTGGTCGCGTGATCTTTGTCTCTGGTGGTGGCTCAGCTGGGTCCGGCTGGAGCATTGGTAGAGCTTCATGCGTCACTTATGCAAGGTTAGGTGCCAAAGTTTGCGTAGTCGATCGAGATCAAGCCTCGGCAGAAGAGACTACCCAAATTATTTTGGATGAAGGTGGTATTGCTCAGACTTTTATTGGGGATGTTTCCGAGGAAGAAGAGGTCAAACGTCTCTTTAGTGACGCTCGCAGTGCATTTGGGCCGATTGATGTCCTACATCACAATGTAGGCATCGGCAAAGTTGGTGGCCCAATGGAAACGAGTGCCGAAGATTTTGATCGTATACATAAGGTAAATGTACGCAGCCTATTACTAGCTGCACAAGAAGTTTTACCTGAAATGGTTTCTCGTGGTACTGGCAATATTATTGCCATCTCTTCTGTAGCTGGTATGCGATATCTTGGATACCCTCACCTCGCTTATAGCGTCACCAAGGCTGCTAACACTCAATTTATCCGCATGATTGCGCAGCAATATGCCAACCAAGGAATTCGGGCCAATACTGTAGTACCAGGTTTAATTGATACTCCGCGTATTGCTCATACCGTTGCCAAGATGTTCTCCGAAAATGGCATCGATGAGGCTCGTGCAGCCAGAGATAAGCAAGTGCCCCTAGGTCGATCTGGAACAGCCTGGGATGTAGCACATGCTTGCGCCTTCTTAGTGTCCGATGCCGCGGCCTATATTACGGGTACAGAGCTGGTCGTTGATGGCGGCCTAACTGGGAAATACGTCTAAGCCCCAGAATTAGAACCCCTAACCTGAGGGATAGTATGATTTGATGATTCTCTAGGAGCTTTATATGCATCGCATCATCTACCGTGTTGTTCTATTGCTAGCCATCAGCGCAGGCCTAGTTGCCTGCAATCAGAATGATAAAAAAATTAGTGGCTGGGAAGTGAATGATGTTTATCACTCCACCATCATTACACCCAATTCAGTAACTGGTGGAAAAACGTATCAAGGGCCACCTATCAACACAATGGACGCAGCGAACACTTATGAAATGTTTAGCCTCAAAGCTGAGCAGCCTAAGCAAGGCGTTAAGACCTACGAGCTCAATGCACAGCTAACTTATTTCACACAATGGCGTTATTACGATTCTGCAATGCTAGAAAACTCTCCAGCTACTACATTTAAAGTAGTTGGCAGGGAAGCTGGTGCATGTGGGGATAGAGGCTGCATCTTCAGAGAAGTGGTCTCTATTCAGATACCGGAAGCATTCCTCAAAGATAAGACCAAGCAGGGTTTCATCATCACCCTATCTGCTAAGAATGGAATGAAGACCGAACTCTTCGTGCCATCTCAATATATTCAAGGCTATATGCAAGCGGTAAACGGATTTAACTAATCCTTAGGAATAAACTTAAATCAGAATTGATCACCATAAAGCACAATTCGAAGGTACATGAATTTGAATCCCTAGACGAAGCAATGGCATGGGCTAAGGAATTGGGTGAATTTGTAACGATTCAATTTAATGGCCTAGAGATTGCGGGCAAGTTTGGGGCCAATGGTGTAACAGATGGCAAGTTATCGAGTGGCGAAGCCTACACGTGGAAAAAGCGCCGAAGGCATTAAAGCCAATGCTCCTAAAGAAACCATAAACAATCTTTGCAATAAATTGGTCAACTAACGATGATAGAAAACTTTGGCCCCGTTATTTTGATTGAACTGGTGCTCGTCTTTGGCGGGGTTTTACTTTTTGCATGGTGGCAATTTCGTGACCTTAGAAAAGAACGAGAGAAAGCTCAGAAGGAAAAAACAAAGCCCCGTGAATAGGGGCTTTGTAGTCATTAATGGCGGAGACGAGAGGATTCGAACCTCCGATCAGAGTTTTAGCCCCGATGCTCCCTTAGCAGGGGAGTGCCTTCGACCAGCTCGGCCACGTCTCCGTACTTC
>Ga0214235_1000316_pt1 | contig 22203 bp, 22 predicted proteins | sample TroBogypolimnion_2_FD_153073 | JGI IMG/M metagenome (GOLD analysis project Ga0214235, IMG submission 153073) | Freshwater microbial communities from Trout Bog Lake, WI - 15JUL2008 hypolimnion | ecosystem: Environmental > Aquatic > Freshwater > Lake > Hypolimnion/Profundal zone ... | reverse complement strand
TGTCCGACCGATACCACGCGTTGTTCATGGTCTTGTATAATCACGGCATCAATCAGCTCAACTAAACCTAATTCGTCAACCATACCAGCTACAAGGCCTAGATGATCTAAATTGTAACTACTGTAAAGGGATTCCTCATTCATAGATAGCCTCCAAAGATTATGATCCGCTACGTATAGTTTAAATCATTTTCTATCTTGAGGGGGTGCGGAATGCCGGGTTGAGCTAAACCGTCCCGTCTTAAGTTGGTAGCCCATAAAAAAGCCCCGATGGCATTATGCCATCGGGGCTCTCATTTTTAAAGCGTAGTGCCTAAAGCCAAAGCTTTAAGGCAGCAAGATTACATCATGCCGCCCATGCCACCCATACCGCCCATACCGCCCATATCAGGCATGCCGCCATGACCTTTGTCATCGCTAGGCGCATCAGCAATCATAACTTCAGTGGTCAGCATTAAGCCGGCAACAGAAGCCGCATTTTGCAATGCAGTACGCGTTACTTTAGCAGGATCTAAGATACCCATTTCGATCATGTCGCCGTATTTGCCAGTTGCCGCATTGTAACCGAAGCTACCAGTGCCTTTTTGTACTTCATTGAAAACTACTGAAGGCTCGTCGCCTGCATTAGCTACAATTTGACGTAAAGGCTCTTCCATTGCGCGACGTAAAATATTAACGCCGACCGTTTGGTCATGATTAATACCTTCTAAGCCAACTAATGCAGATAATGCGCGAACTAAGGCAGTACCACCACCGGCTACTACACCTTCTTCAACCGCTGCGCGTGTTGAATGCAATGCATCTTCAACGCGAGCTTTCTTTTCTTTCATTTCAATTTCAGTTGCAGCACCTACTTTAATGACAGCAACACCGCCAGCTAATTTAGCTAAACGCTCTTGCAGTTTTTCTTTGTCATAGTCAGAGGTTGCATCATCAGCTTGGGCACGAATTTGTGCAACACGTGCTTTGATTTGATCTTCAGAGCCCGCGCCATCAATGATGGTTGTGTTTTCTTTAGTGATTTGAATTCTTTTTGCTGTACCTAATTGCTCAATTTCAGCTTTTTCTAAGCTCAAACCGACTTCTTCAGAAATAACAGTACCACCTGTTAGTACGGCAATGTCTTCCAACATCGCTTTACGACGGTCGCCAAAGCCTGGGGCTTTAACAGCCGCTACTTTTACGATGCCACGAATAGTGTTAACAACCAGTGTTGCTAAGGCTTCGCCTTCAACATCTTCAGCTACGATCAATAATGGACGGCCAGATTTAGCAACGGCTTCCAAAATAGGTAACATTTCACGAATGTTAGAAATTTTCTTGTCGTAAATTAAGATTAGAGGATCATCTAATTCAACGCTCATGTTTTCTTGTTTGTTGATGAAGTAAGGTGACAAATAGCCACGATCAAACTGCATACCTTCAACAACGTCTAATTGGTTGTCTAAGCCTGAACCTTCTTCAACCGTAATAACGCCTTCTTTGCCTACTTTTTCCATCGCTTCAGCAATGATTTGGCCTACTGAATCATCAGAATTAGCAGAGATAGTACCGACTTGAGCAATGGCTTTGTTATCAGTACAAGGTACTGCTGAAGCACGAATAGATTCAACGGCTTTAGTCACTGCTAAATCAATACCGCGTTTTAGGTCCATTGGGTTCATGCCAGCGGCAACCGCTTTCAAACCTTCGTTGACGATAGATTGCGCCAATACAGTTGCAGTGGTAGTACCGTCGCCGGCAACATCAGAAGTATGTGAAGCGACTTCCTTAACCATTTGTGCGCCCATATTTTCGAATTTATCTTTTAATTCGATTTCTTTAGCAACAGATACACCGTCTTTAGTAATGGTTGGAGCGCCGAAGCTTTTGTCCAAAATCGCATTACGGCCTTTAGGGCCTAAGGTTACTTTTACTGCGTTTGCTAAAATATTAACACCACGCGCCATACGAACACGAGCGTCATCACCGAATAATACGTCTTTTGCTGCCATTTTTATTCCTTAAGTTGTTTGTGTGATTATGAGGTAAGCGGCTTTAGGTTTAACCTAAGATGCCCATGATGTCTTCTTCACGCATAACGATGAGGTCTTCACCGTCAACTTTGACTTCGTTACCAGAGTATTTGCCAAATAATACTTTATCGCCGACTTTAACTTCTAAAGCGCGAACCGAACCATTGTCTAATGCTTTTCCAGAGCCTATGGCTAAGATAATGCCTTGACTAGGTTTTTCAGCAGCAGAACCAGGAAGAACGATGCCGCCTGCTGTTGTTGTTTCTTCTTCAACACGTTTTACTATAACTCTGTCGTGCAATGGACGTATGTTCATCTATATCTCCTAACATTAAAATAAAGGTTTTCGGTTATTAGCACTCGCTAGTAATGAGTGCTAATAATAATCAGGTTTTGCAGTCTGTCAAGTTATTTGGCATCATTCACCTCCATCTTATAACAATAATTAAGCTATGAATGACACTCAACTACTACGCTACAGCCGTCAAATCATGCTGCCTCAATGTGATATTGAAGGTCAGCAAAAAATCCTTGCCGCCAAGGTATTAATCATTGGCGCAGGAGGTTTAGGATCTCCAGCAGCTATGTATTTAGCGGCAGCAGGTGTCGGCAGTATTGTTATTTACGATGATGATGTAGTCGAACTATCCAATTTACAGCGGCAGATCGCTCATCACACACCCGATATAGGGATGGATAAAGTAATTTCAACCCGAAAAACGCTCAATAGATTAAATCCTGATGTAGAAGTTAAAGGGATTAAGCAGCGCTTAGCAGGAGAGCAACTGGATATTGAAGTGCTTAATGCGGATGTAGTGCTAGATTGTAGCGATAATTTCACAACACGCTTTGCCATCAATAAGACCTGTGTTAAACATAAAACAGCGCTGGTTTCAGGTGCCGCAATACGCTTTGAGGGACAAGTGTCTGTGTTTACGCCGGGTAAAGATAACAGTCCTTGTTATAACTGTTTGTATAGCAGTGATGGCGAAGAATTGCAAAATTGCGCCACTAATGGCGTTATCGCGCCCATTACGGGAATAGTCGGCAGTATTCAAGCATTAGAAGCATTAAAAGTCATTATGGCTATTGGTAAGCCATTAACAGGGCGCTTATTGCTATTAGATGGCTTGAGCATGGAGTGGAATACTATGAAGTTAGCAAAAAATTTAAAATGCCCTACTTGTGGTGCCGCATAAATCACAGTCCTTAAGTTAAGGTTTTTTGTAGAATTGTGGGAGTGGTTTAGCCACGCACTCGTGGCTAAACCACTCCCACTGTGTACTGAATTCCACTAACGTATATGCAGCCTAAATAACTCAATTAATAATTGATGCTTATTTTTTACTGAATCGACTCTTGATGAAATGAACCGTTGTTTCGGCTAAATCATTGACAAATGAATGGCTGTTGCCATGCGGTTCAATGTCGCCAAAGGGTTCACCATTTTTCTTGGTGTATTTATAAATAAAATAACCTAGCGGTGCAAATGCCGCACTGGCTATGAGTAACATAATAATAAAAAGCTCAGTAACATCAGCCATAAGTCCTCCCCAATCGTTGTATAGTCTTATTATTTTCAGGTGAATTCGGATAATACTCTTATATTAAAATAAAAAACACCCCTGCGAGTCATGTCTGTGTTGCGTAAAAAAATAGTTCATCGTAAACTATGAACTAGCTTACTTGATCAAGCTAGCAACTAATTCTAATAATTACTGGAGGTTCATTATGAAATGGGAAACACCAAGCTATACAGACCTACGTTTTGGTTTTGAAGTAACTATGTACATCTACAACCGTTAAACAATTCCTAAGCTCCAGAGCTTGGAATGATTTACATAAAAAAGGGGATCTTATCGATTCCCTTTTTTTTGCCTGAAAAATATTATTCCCGTATCATTCTGATTATTTGTTTAGGTTATTATTATGAAAGTTAGAGTTCTTGGTTCAGGTGCCGGTGGCGGATTTCCACAGTGGAATTGCAATTGTCATAATTGTCATCGTTTACGCCACAATACGATGAACGGTAAAGCGCGTAGCCAATCATCTATTGCGGTAAGCACCGATAACAAAAATTGGTTGTTGATTAATACTTCTCCTGATATCCGTAGCCAACTGGAAGCTTTTCCTGCTATCCAGCCTAAAGAAGGTATTCGTGATACAGGCATTAAAGCTATCCTATTAATCGATAGCCAAATTGATCATACCACTGGCATGTTGATGCTAAGAGAAGGCAAACCCTTAGAGGTTTATTGCACGGATATGGTTAAGCAAGACCTGAGCACGGGCTTTCCTTTATTTACTATGCTAAAGGATTACTGTACGGTTAATCATCATGCTATCCCTGTGGATGGTAGTAGTTTTACCATTCCTGCCATCGAGGATTTACGGTTTTATACTCAAGCTTTAAAAAGTAAGGCTCCGCCTTATTCGCCGCATCGTCATGATCCTCATGAAGGCGATAATATTGGTGTGATTATTGAACAGATTTCTACCGGTAAAAAAGTATTTTATTCGCCTGGATTGGGTGAAATAGAGCCTCATGTGATGACGGCTATGCAAGAGGTCGATTGCTTATTAGTCGATGGTACGTTTTGGACGGATGATGAAATGTGTACGCAAAATATTAGTCATAAAAAAGCGCGTGAGATCGGGCATTTACCACAATCTGGCCCTGGTGGCATGATAGAAGTGTTAAGTGGTGTTGCTAAAGCTAGGAAGATATTGATCCACATTAATAATACTAATCCCATCTTAGATGACGATTCTGAACAACGTAAAATCCTTGATGCTGCCGGCATTGAAGTTGCTTATGACGGTCTAGAAATCGATTTATAACCCATTACCCAGTGAGTCACTATGAGCAATAACGACCAACAAGCATGGACTAAAGTAGAGTTTGAAGCCGTATTACGCGGCATGGAAAAGTATTATCACATCCATCATCCTTACCATACCTTGATGAATGAAGGTAAGCTTAACCAAGCACAGTTACAGGGGTGGGTGGCTAATCGTTTTTATTATCAAGCTTGCATTCCCATTAAGGATGCCAATATTTTGGCCAACTGTCCTGATCGAGAAACCCGCGCCAAATGGACGCAGCGTATATTAGATCATGATGGTCATCCAGGTGATGTCGGTGGCATAGAGGCGTGGATACAATTGGGTTTAGCTGTTGGCTTAACACGAGAAGACATCACCTCATTTAAGCATGTGTTACCCGGTGTGCGTTTTGCTGTTGATGCTTATGTTAATTTTGCTCGCAGAGCAGAGTGGCATGAGGCGGCAAGTTCTTCTTTGACGGAAATGTTCGCGCCCAAGATACACCAGCAGCGCCTAGATAATTGGCCAGAGCATTATCCTTGGATTGATGTAGAAGGTTATAGCTATTTCCGTAAGCGCTTAACGGAAGCACGTCGTGATGTTGAACATGGCTTGGAAATTACCTTAGATTGGTACAAAACGCGTACCCAACAAGATCGTATGGTAAACATTTTACAGTTTAAGTTGGATGTGCTGTGGTCCATGGCTGATGCTATGTATATGGCCTACATTAACAATATGCCGCCTTATTTTAATAGTGTGCATGTTGATCAATAACGAATACATTGCTCTTTAGTTTTTTACAGGGTGGGTAACCGTTTACCTACCCCTTAGGTTTGTCCAATCAGGAAAGTAAGTCTCAGTGATCATGAAGGCTTTTGAATAAGGCTATTGGCCAATGATATCGGGATCCATCTGAAAAAAGCAGATGGTTAATATCTCATCAAACTCTAGGTAATGATCAACGATATCTGACAAAAAAATAAAGATGGCGTCACATAGCTTAGGACTCTTCAACACCAAATCGAGGCCGGTATAAGACTGTGCTTTATAGCGTTTAATAATGAGCTTTCTGACTTTCATGATTTTTTCTTTGGTGCTGTATTGAGCGAGTAATTTCAAGAATGTTTTAGCGCATTTTTCATTGGGTAGATATAGCTGCAGACAAATCACTTTAAAAAAAATCTCAGGAGATGACAGTAATATACCGGCCATATATAAAGGCTCGGTCAGTGTTAATCGTTCATAATAAAAGCGCCCCATCAAAAACCACTGTCTCTGACTCAGTAGACTATTTGGATTAAACTTGCAGACCGCTTGCTCAATGATACGAGATAAATCTAATTCTCCTTTGGCTTTATTAGCCTTTACAGAGACAATCTCGATATTATCAGGATAATAACCACGCGTGTTATCGACTCTATCAATAGACCAATCGGTCATCTCCTGAAGCGCAAAAGTAAAAGGCTCTTCAGTAATGGGACAAACACCCTTAGTCAGCTGTAATTTTTCTATTAAGTCATTAGCGGTAATAGTCACCTCATAGCCATTTCTTAAACAGCGATCTCTGATGCTGAGTACTTTTTTCTCAAACTTGTTAGTGTGCTGTTTTGATACATTTTGAATCTTGCCCGCCTCAAAACCGTATTGAACTTGTTGTCGATGCTCCTCTTCAAAGCTATCCAAGTCTAAGCGTAAATCAAAACGATAGTGGTCAAAGCCAATCTCAAAGGCTAAATTGCTCATAATAACGCTCCAAAGCGATAACGAATTTTAAAATGTGAATTACTCATTGCGAACCTTAAAAGCATGAAGCGTTATAGCTAACGTTTCGGAGTTGATTGATGTTCATAACCCCCTTGATAGAAAATGAAAGGTATCTTAGGGCGGTACAATAGAACTCTTTCCTAACTATTCGGCTAGTCGTTCTTTAGTCGGGAGTGTGGTCTTGTAAACTCTAGCTTTCCGAAATAGGGCTTGCTAGAGATTTACGCATTTTGATTTCCAAGCAAGGTTTTGGGATCAGCACACAAGCACGATGACTTTATTTAGGGATTGCGTCTAATATTAGCTGCTTTAAAACCAAAAAACCACAAAAATATACGTTATGAATAATGCCATAAAACGTATAGAACTGCCAGCTTTAACCGTTGATCTGTTAAACTAAAATTTTTTTGCGCCCTATTTTCGGCGTTATTTTATTCGGATATTCCTGCTTGTGTGAAGGCTGCCAATTTAAGATGGGATAGTTTAGTTTAATCTTTTACCCTGAGTCTTTCGTTTGGGTTGAAACTGTCCCGCCTTAAGTCGGTAGACTGTTTGAAGAAAAAATCTATAGGTCTGTTTGCTCGCGAATGCCGGAGACGTGCCTTGAAAATCTGTGTATAACGATGTGTATCTGCTATGCTAGTAAAACCAATTTTGAATGTTTAATTTTTAAACCCCATGGATTCTTTAATCACACTTCCTACAGTGACCCATGTTATTTCTCAAGCCTTAACGCCAGTTTTTTTATTGGGCGCAGTAGCAGCAATATTGAATGTTTTAACAGGACGTTTGGCTCGTATAGTCGATAGATTTCGATTTTTGAGCGATAAAGATGACGGGTCTGGACAAGAAATACAAAATTTGCCCACTAGAGTGCAGTTAATTCATTGGGCCATTACTTGTTGTACGGTGTGTGGTTTGTTAGTTTGTACGTCTATCGTTGTTTTGTTTGTAGGATCAGAATTGGAATTGAATTTATCTCGCATAACAGCGCTGTTATTTATTGCTGCGATGCTGACGTTAACGGCGGGTTTGTTATGTTTTCTGCGTGAAATTACCTTTGCAACCAGGACTATAAGAGTGATTAAAGTAGTTTCGTAGGCTGGGTTAACGATAACGCCGTTAGCCCAATCTACAGATTTCAATTACTTGATGGCCAATAAATACTCACTTTCAGAATAAATATCTTCATTACTATCTAGTTGGTCTAGGTAAACCTTACCTTGTAAATGATCAAACTCATGTTGAAACACGCGCGCGACAAAGTCTTCTAAGACCATATCTATAGACATGCCTAAGTGATCAAGATACTTAACCTGTATCTTTTTATAGCGAGGGACTCGCGCTCGTATACCCGGTATGCTTAAACAACCTTCCCAGTCTTTTTCTTTAGCCTCTGAGAGCACAATAAAGCTTGGATTAATCATCACCGTAGCCTCCATGACTGGAGCCTGTGGATATCTTAAGGTCGGGCGCGAGGCAATAATAATGACTTGCTTAGATATGCTGATTTGAGGTGCCGCAATACCGACACCCTCGGTAGAGGCTAAGGTGTCTTGTAGTTTTTTAATGAGTTGCTGCGTTTTTGCGCTGCTGACATCAGTAATGGGCTTTGCGTGTAAACGTAGTATCTTGGCACCTAATTGGGCAATTTCAACAATGGTCGTCATTAGGATGCTTGTAACTCCGCTAAAATTAGGGATTGTGCTTGAATAGGAAGGTCATTGCTAGTGTTTAATAATTGCAAATAACTGCCGTCAGGCTGCAACAGCCAAGCTTGGGTATTATCTTTTAAGTATAAATCCAAGTCATGTAAGATCCGGTTAGAAAGACGTTTGCTTTCTATGGGGAAGCAAATTTCTACACGGCGGAACATATTGCGATTCATTAAATCTGCGCTAGAGGCATAGACTTCTTGATTACCATCATTAGCAAAGGCATAAATACGGGCGTGTTCTAAAAAACGACCAATGATGGCGCGGACTTCTATATTTTCAGATATGCCAGGTATGCCAGGTCTTAGGCAACAAATGCCCCTGACCATTAACTTAACATCAACGCCGGCTTGAGAGGCACGATATAAGGCTTGTATGGATTGCTCTTCGACGATGGCATTCACTTGAATAATAATCTTGGCGGCTTTACCATTTTTGGCGTGCGTTATTTCTCGCTCAATCTTTTCAAGTAAACCTTTATGTAAGGTAAACGGCGATTGTAATAATTTGTTTAATTTAGTGACCTTGCCTAGGCTGGTTAATTGAGCAAATACTCGCCTAACATCTTCACCTAATTCTTTATTGCAAGAGAACAAGCCGTAATCGGTGTAAATTTGTGCGGTTTTAGGATGATAGTTGCCGGTACCTAAATGCACATAGTGACGTAACTCTTTGCCTTCTCTGCGTAATACCAAACACATTTTGGCATGGGTTTTATAGCCTACCACGCCATAGACCACATGTACGGCAGCCTCTTGTAGTTTAGAGGCCAGATCAATATTCGCTTTTTCATCAAAGCGCGCTCTGAGCTCAATTACCACTGTCACTTCTTTACCTGCGCGTGCCGCTCTGATTAAAGCAGCTACGATAGGCGAATCAGCACCGGTACGGTATAGCGTTTGTTTGATGGCGATCACTTCAGGGGCTGCGGCCGCTTGACGTAAAAACTCTACCACCGGTGAAAAAGACTCAAACGGATGATGCAATAAAATATCATGACGTTTAATGGCCGCAAACATATCTTTATTACGCGCCAATTGCGGCGGTGTGCTCGGTTTAAAGGGCGTGAATTTAAGGTCAGGCCGGTTGACTAAGTTATTAATTTCTTGAATGCGATTGAGATTGACAGGGCCATCGACTAAGAATAAACGGTCACGGTTCATTTCAAAGCGATCTAGTAAAAAGCTGACCGTATCATCAGGGCAGGCCGCATCAATTTCCAAGCGGACTTCATCACCATAATTACGCATGGCGAGTTCGCCTTGAACAGCCAGCAATAAATCATCAATAGCATCATCATCAACAAAGAAGTCGCTGTTTCTAGTGACCCTAAATTGATGACAGCCTTTAACGGCCATGCCATTAAATAATTCATTAACAAAGGCATGGATGATGGAGGATAAAAATACAAAGTCATAAGGGCCACTTTGGGTTTCATCAGCCGGTAATTGTATAACGCGCGGTAAGGCTCTAGGTGCTTGTAAAATGGCGCGGCCGCTATTTCTACCAAAGGCATCTTTGCCGGTCAGAGAAATAATAAAATTTAAACTCTTATTGAGTATGCGTGGAAACGGGTGAGCAGAATCTAGGCCCACAGGCGTTAAGATCGGCAATAATTCATCATTGAAATATTTGGCTAACCATTTTTGTTGCGCTTCGTTCCAATCATGGCGACGAATAAAGCGAATATTTTCAGCTGCGAGTTGTGGAATCAAAATCTCATTAAGTACCTGATATTGCTCTTCGACTAATTTGTGAGCATGAATAGAAATTTGCTCTAATTGTTCTTTAGGGGTCAAGCCCTCTAAGCCGGTCGCCTTGGGGTCGATAGCGGCTATTTCGAGTACGCTGGCGACTCGTACTTCAAAAAATTCATCGAGGTTAGAACAAGAGATGCACAGATAGTTGAGGCGCTCAAGTAAGGGAACCGCTTCATTTTTTGCTTGTGCCAATACCCGCTTATTAAATTCAAGTAAACTCAAGTCACGGTTAATATAGAGTTCTGGTTGATCGAGGTCTATGATTTCAACTACTTTACTGCTGTCCATATACATCCTTAAATTATCGAATAACACCTGTGATAAAAACATGCCGGTCACTGATTTGCTCTACTTGCAACTGTAAATCAGCTTGTGCTAATTGTGTACTTATTTCTTCTATGCTAAAAGCCGCTAATAAAGAATGGTAAAAATCCCGCTGTAAAATGTCAGGTTCATTAGCGGTATAGTCGTCTACCATTTTTTGTGCGACTGCTAAATTAGCAGGGCGCAATAAATCCATGATGATGATACGCGTGCCGGATTTAGCATAGTTTTTTACGGTCTGCCAAAGCGTCTGAGCATCGGGTAAATGATGCAAGACGCTATTAGAAAAAATTATCTCATAGTCAGATTGCGGCAATATGACAGTGGCTAACAGACCCGGTATAAAGCGTAGACGTGGCGCTAAATCAGGGCTTAACGCAGCGTGTGCGGCATTGAGCATGGCTTGTGAGCCATCGACGGCATGGACAGTACTTAAAGGAAAAGCCTTAGCAAAACGAAAACTGATATCACCAGGGCCGCAGCCTAAATCCAATGCCGTACCGGAAAAATCAGGTTCATTAAGCCATGTGCTTAAGCGCCTTATAAAATCTTGATGAGGTATTTCAAAGTCCGCCTCTGCATAAGCCCTGACCTGATGTTCATCAAGCATAAGTTCGGGTTCTAGTACGCGCTTCATCGACTGCGCTCCCTATCGCCTTGCAAGCCGCCAGTATGAACAGCAATAAGTCGTTGACCCGCCTTAAAATATCCTTTGCTGATTAAATCATAGAGTGCATACATCATTTTACCGGTATAAATAGGTTCAAGTTGAATGGCTGTTTTAGTCTCAAAGGCTGACATAAAGTTTAGCAGTTTAGGTGTCGTGCTGGCAAAGCCACCAAAATGATAATCCAAATTAATCTGCCAGTTGCTTTTGCTTTGCTTTAATAAGAAACTGACGTCCGCATTTAAAAAGCTAGCGTTTTTTAAAGCAGCAAAGCCTAGTAGCGAACTATTTTCAGGTGTGGCAGAGATCAGTCCTGCTAAGGTTGTACCTGTGCCACAGGGTACGCAGAGCCAATCATAAGGCATCGTTATTTCTTTAACGAGTTCAGCCACGCCCAGTAACGCTAAAGTCTGAGCGCCGCCTTCGGGTATCCAATAGTGTTGCGGTTTTAATCCGGGTAAATCTAAACAGCCTTTATAGTGCCTAAGTTGTCGATAGTCAGTACGAGAAATAAACCTAAGCTCCATGCCCCAGGCGCTTAGATCAACTAAGGTCGGCGTTAATACGATAGGTGCTTCGCCTCGAATATACGCGATGGTTTTTAAGCCGAGTGCCTTACCAGCATAGGCGAGGGCATGTAAATGATTAGAATACACACCGCCCATACTGATGATAGTATCAGCACCTGAGTACAAAGCATGATCCAGTATAAATTTTAGTTTACGCCATTTATTGCCCGATATAACAGGATGCAGCAGGTCATCACGCTTCATCCATAATTCTAGGCCAAATTGAGCGCATAAAGGTTCATCAATTTTTGTGAGTATCGACGCCTTAAAGGTTTCTTCCAGTTTAATCAGTTCAGGGTGCATCTATGTGTGGACGTTATAACTTAATTGCAACGAAGGCTGAGATTATGGCGCATTTTGCTCTGCCCTGTTTGCCTGATTATCAACCTGACTACAATATTGCTCCAGGACAAGAGATTCTTGCTGTGATTAGCTTAGACGATGGTAGCCATAAAGCCGTTAACTTGCACTGGGGGCTGATCCCGAGCTGGGCTAAAGATAAAAAAATAGCCAGTCGTATGTTTAACGCGAGAGCCGAAACCGTAACTGAAAAAGCCTCCTTTAGACGGGCCTATCAGCAACGCCGCTGTTTAGTGCCAGCAACGGGTTTTTTTGAATGGCATCAAACCGAAACGGGCAAACATCCCTACCACATTCATAGAGCCGATCATGGCTTATTTGCGTTTGCCGGCTTATGGGAGCATTGGCAGCACGAGCAAGCATCAGTGTATTCTTGTACCTTAATGACCACCACCGCTCAAGGTAAAATGGCGCGTATCCATGAGCGTATGCCCGTTATTATTAATCCCGAGTATTATCAGCGTTGGTTAGATCATCGCGATGAGTCTGCTGATGTTGCACACTGCTTAGCGACCGGACTTGATAGCGATATGCAGCTGACTGCCGTGAGTGCCTTGATTAATAACCCTAGGCATAATGGCCCCGATTGTTTGTGGCCAGTAGAGTAGCTTGGGCTGCTTGCTTTTCACAACCCAATCTACAATAAGGCACGGTTGGCTTAACGAGAAAGTCGCTAGTCCAATTTACGGGATAGCTTATTTGTTTAATACATCTTTACGAGTGCTTTCGGCAAGGGCTGCGGCTTCGGCGATAAGTTCAGCAGGCACATTCAGTTCTTGCAAGGTTGCGCCTAAGTGTTCCATGACCACATCAAAATGATCATTGCCTAAGCCTAGTTTGACTAAACCGGCATGAGCTGTGCGTAAATCTGCTCCGGTATAGGTGTTAGGGCCGCCAAACGCCATGGTAAAAAAAGCTTTTTGCTTAACTGCCTGAGCGTTCATATCAATGCCATCAAAAAAGCGGTTAATGCGGTAATCGTTAATGACTTTGTCATAAAAAACATCAACGGCGGCTTCAACAGCGGCTGCACCACCAATTCTGTCATATAACGATAAGCTTGCTTCTTCTGTACTCATACTGTTCTCCGGGATTATTATTATCTAAAGTAGGGTCTTTGCCCAAGGCCAGTGTATAACAAGCTAAAAACTAATACAATCTAGGTATCAATCCAACTCAAGCAATTCTGGGCTAAGCCATTTAGCCGGTCACTTTATTGTGAGCTTTAAGGTAAAGGTTTATGGTGGATATATATTCTGTCCTACTGCTACTGCTCGCTTATCATTAGGCATAAAAAACCCTCGCTAGGCTATGCCTAACGAGGGTTTTGTTGTGCTTATTACTAGATGTTTAAGCAGGCAATTGGTCAGTCGCTGATGCTGAACGACGACGGCGCATTATGCCTAAGCCTAATAAACCAGCGCTTAATAACAACAGGTCGCTAGCTTCGGGTACGTCAGATTGGAAAGTAGCCGTATAGCCATCAGACTGCATAGCCGGTGATAAATAAAAGGTAGCATTGTAGGGAGTAGTTAAATAAGGATCATTTTCAGGTACTGGATTAACGGCACCTGCTGTCTCAATAAACGAGATACCTGCGTTAGGATAAAGGATAGATTGAGGATCGGATGAAAAAGCCAGAGCTAAAATTCCACCTAGTGAAGCAATACCAAATGTATCGCTATAATCACCATTGGCTTCATACAAGCTTGTATAATTACCAAATTGACTTGGATCTACTGGTACAGAAGCGGGGTCGAAGTAGTAGATATTATTTAATTCTTCATTTCCAAAAGCAAAAATCTGCTGGAAAATGGTGCCATTTGGATTATATACAGTCATCACATCGGAGTCTCCTCCTCGTGGCAATGAACATGATGGATCAGTCCAGCAGGCTGCATCATTAGGGGTGGTATAGCCGTTAAGATCTAAAGCGTGAGCAGAAAGTGGTGTAAGTGCCGTCAAAGCAAGACTCAACGCTAAATAAAGTGGGTGTTTATAATTTGATTTCATTTGGTTCTCCGAATAATTATATTAGTTAAGTTAGCACCTTACTGTGGGTGTAAAATGCTGTAATTACCTAATGCAGTATCTGTGCCAGTCTTTAGCAAAGCTTATCATTACAAGGGGTTAGCAGTTTTTATTAGCCTTTATTACTATGGTTAATGGCAGCCACTGAGTCTATAGTGTAAATAAATCTGACAGCTTAGGGCTTAGTACCATGCTGTTACTATAAAGAAACGCCTAGGATATAAGGCTTGAGATCAATGGGAGAGGGTAAAAAAAGCTGACACTTTATGGCTATCACTTAGCCTGTGATGGGCTTTGAGCTATTGTGGTGTTAATTTCTACTTGCTGAGTGTTAAGGAGATTAGGCCAAGTATTAAACTGACCTTGAGTAGCGCTGCTTTGATTTGGCTAAGTGCTCTGGCAATCTTGCGCAGTGTTACACGGATCTTGCTGAGTGTTTTTCTAATCTTGCTTAGCCATAGTTCAGTCTTCAAGACTGTTTTTTCAATCTTGCTTAGCCATAGTCCAGTCTTCAAGACTGTTTTTTCAATCTTGCTTAGCCATAGTCCAATCTTCAAGACTATTTGTCCAATCTAGCGCAGTGATATGCCCATCTTGCAGAGTACTCAGCAAGCCCAGCATACGCTCATCTAGCCTTGCTGAGTGCTAGGCTAGGTCTAATGAGTGCTACTTCAGATAGTGATGAGTGCTGTGCAGATCTTATAAAAGCTACGCTAGCTTGGCTAAGCACTCATAGAGGTTGGCAGAGCACTCTGCTAGATTAGAGCAGCACTGCGCAAGGTCACTAAAAATGAGCTAAGGCATTGCAGTGCGCTAGTCTCTGCTGGCGGAGTGCTTATTAAGCCTTGCTGAGGGCTCAGCAGCTATAGCGTAGTTGTGGCTACAGCGCTATTTCAGTTAACTGTAAAGCTTGGAGTGCAACAGCTTTAGCTGTTGCACGTAAAACAGCTAAAGCTGTTTTACTCCAGAGCCTGAATTATGTAAGTTTGCGAAAAGTGCCGCTCCGCTAGCCATACTGCTGTTAAGGAACGTGTATGACACATTTGAGCCTACTGATTTTAGAAAGCCCCCTTTTTCAAAGAGGAGGGGCTCAATGCGACTGGACTATATTATTTCGTGCTTATTTCTAAGTTAACTGGATGTTTACCAAGCCCCCGTATTCAGCATAGACAACCAAGGTTCTTTTACAGGCAGCGCTGTGCCTTTTTGCAACAGTTCGATAGAAATGCCATCGGGTGAGCGTATAAAAGCCATGTAGCCATCACGCGGTGGACGATTGATTAATACACCGGCAGCCATTAAGTGTTCACAGGTTTGATAAATGTCATCGACTTCAAAGGCCACATGGCCAAAATTACGACCGCCGCTATAGTCTTCGCTATCCCAGTTATAAGTCAGTTCTAGCAAAGGCGTTTGCCACGCTAAAGCCAGGGCTTCATCTTGTGGTGCATATAAATACACCAAGGTAAAACGACCGGGTTCACTGTCAAAGCGATGGCTTTCTTTCAGTCCTAGTTTGTGACAATAAAAATCTAGCGATTCTTCTAAGTTATTAACCCGAAGCATGGTGTGTAAATAGCGCATAGTAATGACTCCTGTGTAATGTTAAGTTTTTATCGTTTCCACGCTGCGTGGGAATACATCCTGCGCCGTTCCAGCGGTGCGTGACGCAGAGCGTCACCGGCGGCATTCCCACGCAGAGCGTCACTGCCATTAAGTTAAGGAATCTGTATGTTTGGAGTAAAACTGCTTTAGCTGTTTTAAAACACAATAGCTGAAGCTATTGCACTCCAAGCTTTTACTTTTTCACTTAACTTAATGGCAGTGACGCAGAGCGTGGGAACGATGTAAATGATGTAAGCTTCTTGTGGGAGCGGCTTTAGCCGCGAAGTCGCGGCTAAAGCCGCTCCCACAAAAACTAAAATTAGTGTTTATCGTTCAGACACGCTCTAAAATGGCCGGTAAAAAAAACTCACTGACTAGCATGTGATGATGGGCGATGCCATACACGGTTCTTCGACCCCATAGGGCTTGTTGTATATCGGCTTCGACTAAGACTTTATCTGTCCAGGTTTGTGGCTTAACTAGGCTGATATCCATAGAGACACGCTCAAGTTTGGGATAAGCAAAAATAATTTCACCTAAAGGCCGATTGCCTAAATGTGCCAATTTATTATTAACGGCCTTGATGGTCGTTTCGGGAATAATAGTTCTGGCTAAAATGAGCGGCGTACTATTTACATGCAGTAATACTTCGCGAACTAGATGATAACGTTGCTCCGCTAAGCCCATTAAGCGACGTTCACTTAAAAAAGGCGTACACCAGCGCTGTAGTAATACTTTAACCGCCACGGCATGGCCATATCTATCGCGTAAACGTTGGGTTAAAGAGCCCGATTCATACGTCCAAGATTGCACGGCTAAGGGCAGTTTATGGCGTAAACCTGGACGGTTTTCCTGCCATAAGGGCTCACGTTTCAATAACATACTGGGTACGGTCAAACTAAACCTCGGCATAATCAGTCGATGTGCCCAGCCAACGATCACAGAGTGGTTGTATGGCATGGGGCGATTCGGTGTACAGTTGTGCGCCGGCGAGTTGCACCGCATCTAGCAAATCGGCATCACGGGTTAAGTCGGCAATTTTAAAATGCACAGCACCGGTTTGGCGCGTGCCCATGAGTTCACCTGGGCCACGTAATTGTAAATCTTTTTCAGCGATGACAAAGCCGTCGCTGCTATCTCTTAATATCCCTAAGCGTTGACGGGCGGTCAGCGACAAAGGCGACTGATACATCAATAAACAATAGCTGTCATTATCGCCACGTCCTACTCGTCCGCGCAATTGATGTAATTGTGATAGCCCTAAGCGTTCGGGATTTTCAATGACCATCAAACTGGCATTGGGTACATCAACACCGACTTCGATCACGGTGGTAGCGACCAGTAAATCAATATCATGGTTTTTAAACGCTTGCATCACCGCGTCTTTATCGGCACTTTTCATACGTCCATGAATCAGGGCAACGCGCACTTTCGGTAAAGCTAGGCTGAGTTGTTGGGCAGTTTTTTCGGCGGCTTCACACTCTAAGACTTCAGATTCTTCAATCAGCGTACAGACCCAATAGACCTGAAACTTTTTTTCTACCCAATGTTCAATGCGGTTTATTACTTCTTGGCGGCGTTCGGAGGGAATCACACAAGTGACTACCGGCTTTCTGCCCGGTGGCAGTTCATCAATAATGGAAATATCCAAATCAGCATATTGCAGCATCGCCAAGGTGCGTGGAATCGGTGTGGCGGTCATCACTAATTGATGCGGTCTACTGTCATCTTGTTGGCCTTTTTCACGCAGTGCCATACGTTGATGTACGCCGAAACGATGTTGTTCATCAATAATAATTAAACCTAAGCGATGAAAGTTAACACTGTCTTGAAATAAGGCGTGAGTACCAACAATAATACCGGCCGAGCCATCAGCTAGGCTTTGTAAGGCTGCTTTGCGGGCATTACCTTTGAGTTGTCCTGTTAAGTACACCACTTGCGTTTGAAAGCCTTGAAACCAGTTGCTAAAATTGCGTTTGTGTTGTTCGGCTAATAATTCAGTAGGTGCCATTACCGCAACTTGATAACCGGCACTTAAGGCTAATAAGGCGGCGTAGGCAGCGACGATGGTTTTGCCTGAGCCGACATCGCCCTGAATCAAACGCATCATAGGATGAGTGGAAAGACAATCATCACTAATTTCTGCGATAACGCGCTGTTGAGCAGAGGTTAGCTTAAAAGGTAAATTGTTTAAAAATAAAGCACTGGCTGCAGAGTCGCCATAAAAGCTAGGAGCGCGCCAAGCCTTGGCTTTGTTTTTAGCTTGTTGCATGCTCAACTGATGAGTGAGTAATTCTTCAAAAGCCAGTCGTTTAAGGGCGGGTACACTGCCATTTTGTAAGGCCGTCAGTGTGACAGATTCATCAGGTGCATGTAGGGTTTGTATGGCGGCCGCTAAAGACGGGTAGGCGTGTTTTTTTAAAATAGTCTCGGGTATCCAATCAATCAATAACTCGGCTTGGTTTTCGCACAGCGTTAACGCTTGTTTGACTACTTTTCTGATGGTGGTTTGGCTTAAGCCTTCAGTTAAAGGATAAACCGGTGTTAAGCGAGTTTCGGTAATAGTCGCCTCAGGATTAAACAAGACTTGATAATCAGGATGGATCATTTCCAATCCTGTATAGCTGTGGCGAACTTCGGCAAAGCAACTGATTAAGGTGCCGGGCTTTAGCGAGTTATGTTGATGGGCGCTGAAATGAAAAAACTTTAAAGAAATAAAGCCGGTATCATCACTGATTCTACACACCAAGCCTTTACGGCCTCTAGGCAACACATCAATAAACTCAATGCGGCCACAGATTAATGCCGTCATGCCGGCCATTAACGAGCCGATAGCAACCACGCGGGTACGATCTTCATAACGTATTGGTAAATGAAAAACTAAATCTTGGATAACACGGATACCTAGTTTTTCTAAGCGCTGTGCTGTTTGCGCACCTATGCCCGTTAACTGAGTAACCGATACGTTAAGTTGGTTCATAAGCCGAAATCAGGCTGATTAATGTTTAAAGCGGATATTCCTGCTCTTTAAGAAACATCACCGCATCCATTTCAACCCCTACTTCTTTAGGTAAAGCAGCAACACCGACAACAGCACGAGCAGGGTAGGGCGCTTCAAAGTAACGCCCCATAATCTCATTAACAATGGGGAAATTGGCTAAATCTGTTAAAAATACATTCAATTTAACAATGTCACTCAGCTCGCCACCGGCAGCTTGAGCAACGGCTTGTAAATTATCAAAGACCTGGGTAATTTGTGCGCTGATATCGCCAGCAATAATGGTCATCGTCTCTGGCACTAAAGGAATTTGCCCAGAAAGATAAACCGTGTGGTCGACTTTAATCGCCTGTGAATAAGTACCAATGGCTTGAGGTGCTAGTGGCGTGGATATGATTTCTTTAGTCATTTTTGATCCTGATAAGGTTGCCCGTAGGCGATGTTTTATTTTATCGTTCCCACGCTCCGCGTGGGAATGCATCCCTCATCGCTCCAGCGATGTGTGACGCAGAGCGTCACTGGCGGCATTACCACGCAGAGCGTGGGAACGATAAGCTGTGGGTAGTTCCCGTAGGCCGGATAAGCAACGCGCATCCGGCATCAATGATGGATGTGCGCAGCTTTCCGGCCTACATAACTTTTCGCAACCCAACATTCGAAGTTGTCGGGTTACGCTGTCGCTAACCCGACCTACATGCCCCTTGTTCTGTAGGGACAGGCCGCGACCTGTACCTACATTAATGTTCTAAACCTGGATAAAATTCTGGATTAAGTAGATCTTCTTGAGTGTAAGGATATTGCTCAGGAAAAGCCGATTCTTCCATACCGGTTTCTTTAGCGGCCAACAATACAGAATCTATATAGGCATCAGCGATAAACTCTTCCAGTTTGGCATCTAAGCTGGGATTGTCTTTTAAGAGCCTTTGCAACTGACGACGTTGCTCTTTAATAGTCAGTTGCCAGCTTCGACCACGAAAAGACGGTTGATAATGCCACTTTAAGAGATGCGCCAATAAAACAGCAAGTCGGTTAATTAATTCTCGACGCTCGCTTGCTCCCATGCTTTCTATCTCCTCAATCAAATATTTAACATCGATATCCGCCAGATTACCCGATTTAAGAAGCTTAGCTTGATGCTGAGTCCAAGCGTAAAAGTCTAGATCATGAAGTAATGAAGTTGCCATAACACACGCCCTAAAAAGATAATAGTTGTCGATTGTATCACCCTTACGAGTTTACCGATTCATTCTAGTGCACCGTATTTTGGTGTAGATAGCGGTCTCACAAATACTCAATTAATACATCTGCAAATTCACTGCATTTAACTTCGGTGGCGTCTTCCATTAAACGGGCGAAATCATAAGTGACTCGTTTACTGGCGATAGCCGCATCCATCGCCTTAATAATGGCATCGGCAGCTTCTGTCCAAACCATGTAGCGCAACATCATTTCACCTGATAAGATCAATGAACCGGGATTCACTTTATCAAGATCGGCATATTTGGGGGCAGTGCCATGAGTGGCTTCAAAAACGGCGGTGCCGGTTTGGTAATTAATATTACCGCCGGGGGCGATACCAATACCACCCACTTGTGCAGCCAAAGCATCCGATAAATAATCACCATTTAAATTTAAGGTGGCAATCACATCAAAATCTTCAGGGCGGGTTAACACCTGTTGCAAGGCAATATCGGCGATAGCATCTTTAATTAAGATCCGCCCTTGTGCCAGTGCCTCGGCTTGTTCTTGATTGGCAGCCGCTTCGCCTTCTAGTTTGCAGGTTTTTTCCCATTGCACCCAACTGTAGGTTTGCTGAGGATATTCACGTTCCGCCAGCGCATAAGCCCACTGCCTGAAAGCACCTTCGGTGAATTTCATAATATTGCCTTTATGGACAATGGTCAGGCTTTTGCGTTTGTTAATGAGGCAATAGTCAATGGCAGAACGAATGAGCCGTTCAGTACCTTCTTCCGAGACCGGTTTAATACCAATGCCTGAACTTTCTGGAAAACGAATTTTGGCGTATTGCTCAGGAAAGTGTTCCTGTAATAGCTTTAAGAATAATTTATTATCAGCGCTGCCTTGTTCAAATTCGATACCGGCATAGATGTCTTCGGTATTTTCTCTAAAAATCACCATATCAACCGCGCCCGGATTTTTTACCGGAGACGGCACACCTTGAAACCAGCGCACTGGGCGTAAGCACACATACATATCTAGCATCTGCCGCAAGGCTACATTTAAAGAGCGTATGCCACCGCCGATTGGCGTGGTTAAAGGGCCTTTAATTGAGATTAGATAATCGTTACAAGCAGATACCGTTTCATCAGGTAGCCAGTTATTAAACAAACGATGGGCTTTGCCGCCTGCATACACTTCCAGCCAGTGGATTTTTCGTTGCCCCGCATAGCTACTTGCAACAGCAGCATCTAAAACTCGAACCGTGGCGCGCCAAATATCCGGCCCTGTGCCATCGCCCTCTATAAAAGGAATGATAGGGTTATTAGGTACAAGCAGTTTACCGTTTTGCAAAGTAATAGCTGTACCGTAAGGCGGTGGAGTAAGATGTGGCATGAATAACTCCTGAGTGGATAGAATGGATAGTGTCAACAACAGCGGATTAGTTTAAGCCAGCACTGAATGTACATCATAAACAAAACAAGCAAAAGCAACGATAGCAGATAAAGGGATTTCCATGCTATGGAAATTTCGCTTCAACGGAGCAAGGTAAAATATTGCTGCGCAACTATATACCAAGTGTAACGACGTTCGGCAATTTCAAGCATTTGTTTAGCCATTTTATTAGCATCGTCTAGGTCTATCGTATTTATCAAATGCTGTAGATCTTTACTGTTCTTAAAGAAAAAGGCTTGGCCTTCCGTAGTGTGGTGATTAAAGCTGCAATCAAAGGCGAACACGGGCTTTTCAAAATGCATGGCTTCTACCAGCGAGGGATTTGTTCCACCGGCAGAATGACCATGAATATAAAACAATGCTCGTGAACGCAAGGTTTTGAGTTGACCCAAGTCATATATAGGATCAAGCAAAAAAATATTGTCACAATTAGCATATTTTTTGTGCAAAGCGCGCCCATACTCGCAGTTGTTCCAGTTACCCACCATCACCAACGTATGGGAGTTTAGCTTAAAAAACGCGGCTATGATCATATGCACATTGTTTTCTGGTTCGATACGGCAAACTGAAAAAGCATAGTTTTCTGGGAGTGAATGTTCATCCACTGCCACCTCTACACTTAACGTTATAGCATGATCTCCGCCATAGGCGATCACATGACTATCTACCCCATAGCTATGCTTAACATATTCGGCAATGGCTTGATTGTCTGTAATGACCTGATGTGAAAAACGCACCGCCATCTTTTCCGAAAACCGCAAAAAAAGCTTGGCAAAACCGCGCCACTTTTCTCGTCGCCACTCAAGCCGACATTCCGCACCCCTGCTATCCGGAATCAGCATATAAGTGAACATACCGTTCACCAAGCAGGTTAAGCAAATGATGGTGGTGTTTATTGCAATTTAGTACAACTTCCTGCCAACTGTCTATTAA
>Ga0214235_1000314_pt1 | contig 22324 bp, 42 predicted proteins | sample TroBogypolimnion_2_FD_153073 | JGI IMG/M metagenome (GOLD analysis project Ga0214235, IMG submission 153073) | Freshwater microbial communities from Trout Bog Lake, WI - 15JUL2008 hypolimnion | ecosystem: Environmental > Aquatic > Freshwater > Lake > Hypolimnion/Profundal zone ... | reverse complement strand
ATTTTATAAATTAAATCTTCTTTAGCTTCTTTTAGTGTATCACCATGACTAAATTTACCGTTACCATCGGTAATTAGGTAAAATTCTTTTGTTTGATTTAGTTTCTTAACTTTATAAACATTGCCTCTTTTATTTACTACTTCTGTAAAAATACCGTCTACTTTAATGTATTTACCATTTTGAAAAGTAATAGGTTTGGTAAGGTCTAATTTAGTGCAGTTTTTTAGGTTTTGTTTTAGATTAGAGTCAAGATATAAATTACCACCTACAGTTAAACTAAGCCCTTCGGGTAAAGTAGTAACGGAGCTAAGAGATAAACCGTCTCCTACAGTTAAACTAATCCCTTCAGGCAAAGTAGTAACGGAGTTAAGATATAAACTGCCTCCTACAGTTAAACTAATCCCTTCAGGCAAAGTAGTAACGGAGTTAAGATATAAACTGCCTCCTACAGTTAAACTAATACCCTTAGGTAAAGTAGTAACAGATCTAAGACATAAACCGCCTCCTACAGTTAAACTAATACCTTCAGGCAAAGTAGTAACAGAGTCAAGATATAAATTACGTCCTACAGTTAAACTAATACCTTCAGGCAAAGTAGTAACAGAGTCAAGATATAAATTACGTCCTGTAGTTAAACTAATACCTTCAGGCAAAGTAGTAACGGAGCTAAGATATAAATTACCTCCTGTAGTTAAACTAATACCTTCAGGCAAAGTAGTAACAGAGTCAAGATATAAATTACCTCCTGTAGTTAAACTAATACCTTCAGGCAAAGTAGTAACGGAGCGAAGATCTAAATTACCTTCAATTACTTCTATACCTAAGTATTGACCTTCTGTTAAATTGAACCTTTTTTTAAATTCTTCTTTTGTCATATAACTTTTCATCTTTGTTTTTAATTATAATGTAAATATAAACAATTTCTACGACACGGTAAAATTTATTTTGTAATGTTCCAAACTTCTATTGGTAAATACTTCCTGCAAATGTCTGCCGTTAATTGTTGATTTTCTTTTTTTGCAGCCGCAGCAGCAGAATAAGCATAAGCAGCACCATCATAAGCAGCATAAGCAGCATCAGTAACATAAGCAGCATAAGCAGCAGCAGCATCAGCAGCAGCAAAAGCAGCAGCAGCAGAAGCAGCAGCAGAAGCATCAACATAAGCAGCAGCAGAAGCAGCAAAAGCAGCATAATAATCAGCAGCATCAGCATAAGCAGCATAATCAGCATAAGCAACAGCAGCATCTAACTCATCTCTACTTATTTTACCCTCACCAAAAGCAATGGCTGCATCAACCGCCTTAATGCTTCTCTCATCCTTCATTAAATGGCGAACCGTGTTAGCACAATGCCCTTTTGCTAAGGTTAGTAGTTGTAAGTCATCTGGATTAGTTCTTTTAAATAGCCAAAGAAGCCAATCTCCTCTATGGCAAGTGTTGTAAATTTCTTGCCATGATTTATCTCCTGCCCATTCCATTGCCTCTTGACAGGCTTTTAATTTGTTTAGTAGTTCTTTCATGATTATTTGTTTTGGTTATAATGTAAATATAAACAATTTCTACGATTCGGTAAAATTTATTTTGTAATGTTCCAAACTTCTATTGGTAAATACTTCCTGCAAATGTCTGCCGTTAATTGTTGGTTCTCTTTTTTAGCAGCAGCAACAGCAGCAGCAAAAGCAGCAGCATCAGCAGCAGCAGCATCTAACTCATCTCTACTTATTTTACCCTCACCAAAAGCAATGGCTGCATCAACCGCCTTAATGCTTCTTTCATCCTTCATTAAATGGCGAACCGTGTTAGCACAATGTCCTTTAGCTAAGGTTAGTAGTTGTAAGTCATCTGGATTCGTTCTTTTGAATAACCAAAGAAGCCAATCACCCCTATGGCAAGTGTTGTAAATTTCTTGCCATGATTTATCTCCTGCCCATTCTCTTGCATCTTTGCATGCATTTAATTTGTTTAGTAGTTCTTTCATGAATTCTATTTTTTAAATGTTAATTATAATTTCTACTCTCCAAAATAATCTTTAATGAATTGGTCTTTGTTGATGGTTGATAATTTGATTATTATTGTTTCTTTCAGGCATACCATACAGCAATCCCGATTTAACACATAAAGCAGCAATCTTTCTTAATAAATCTGTTGTGCTTGTGTAGGGTTCTTTGTTATTATACCATTCAGATTGTGCCTTATTTAAGTTGTATTGAATAGCTGTTAAAATACCACCCATATTCAACGATGATACAATATGAGGATGATTTGTATCTTCATTAGATAAAACATACTCGACCTCTTTTTTAATTACTTCTAATATTTCTTCTGCTTTACTTAATTGTTTAGGTTGTTCAGGTATCATTCATTTTTATATTATTTTAATTTAAGAGTATCACCAATCCTATATTCTTGATTTGTATAAAGCAATATTCCCGTTGGATAACCATGATTATAAACAGTAATAAGATACTTGTATGTATAACTTCCTTCAGTACAATCGCAACTTTCAATGGTATTAACTGTTAAAACGTTTTTGTCATATATTACATACGACGAACTGCAAGATGCAAGCAATAGTGCAATTATTAATAAAATCTTTTTCATAATTATAATTTTTACTCTCCAAAATAATCTTTAATGAATTGGTCTTTGTTTATTGGTTTTATATGTTCACCAAATTTTAACATATCCTCGTTATCTTCATAATAATTAGCACCAGCTTCAAAGGCATCATCCATAGCTTCTTTCATGGCTGCTAATACAATATCTTTATGATAATACTCATCACTTTTATCATTTGTGCAACCACTAAGATTGGCTAATATTTCTTCTGCTTTACTTAATTGTTTACTCATGGTTTGTATTTTTGATTGTAATATTTTTCTCCGTTTTTAGGTTCTGAAAATTCACCTGCATTACGATTAAGATAGTCAATAATTGATTCATCATAAGCATCTATTATTTGTTGCTTTTCTGTTTCAAGTAGTTCGGTTAGTAGTTCGGTTGCTTTTTTGAGAACTTCTATAACTTCAATATCATTAAATCTATTTTGCTCAAATCCCCAAGTTTTATCTCTCAAATCCTCGATTAGCTGCTGCATAGCTGTTAATTCTTTACTCATGGTTGATTGTTTAAGTTTATTTCAAGTTCTTTTCTATAATTAAAGAAATAGTAGTTTTGTAACCAATGAACGGTTGATATTTCCGTATAACTTTCACCTGTATAACAGCAACCCTTTTTTTCAAAACCTGCCATTGGTTCATCTTCCATCCACATAGAAACATAAAAACCATTTTTATTTTGAAAATTCCAAAATGAATGTTTGCTGACTAACTTGAACCCACACTTCTCTAATATTTCAGGTGTAAGTGGAATAGGTTTAAAATCACTATATGTTTTTAACTCAAATATGATAGCTAAATCACTTTCGGTAACCTTAGTTATTTTCCCATCATGTAAGTAATAATTACCTACCCTAAGTTCATTTGTTGCTATCATGGTTGATTGTTTAAAGAGTTGATTAATGCATCAGTATATTTAAGTGCTAATTCCACACATGTTTTATATCCAAAATTGAATCTCTTTAAATTTATTTCTTTATTGCAGATTTTGCAATTCATTGGTCTAAACTATTAGGGTAATACAATAGGGTTGGATTCTTCTTCTGAATATCGATGCCAGGGTACTTCTCTTTAAACTTTAACACGTCAAATTTCTTTGTGATTAGGTGGTGACCATTTTTAGTTGGAATCACAGCCTCGATTTTAGAACCATACGGCGAACATTCATGATCGATATAGGCCATCATCAGGGGTGATGCTTCAAATTCTCCATCAACATCGATAATCCATCTCTTCTCTTGGGTTTTGATTTGGCCGACCACTGAATCAAAGAGTCCTTTTTGGTTTCTCTGACCACTTTGAATTCTCTGCGCCAATTCAACCATCATGTTTAACGAAACGTCCATGTGATTTTGTTTTGCAACGTGTATGTACGCTCTAGCCTTAAACAGTTCGCACAACTGGATCATCTCTGGGAACCTCTTCTCTAGGTACTCAATAGAATCTACACAGTATGTCTTGATTGTTCTGACTGATTGGTGGTTGTCTCGTTCACCTTCTGGCTGGTCCTTCTTACGCTTAAGGACATAGAGCATATAGAAGTCTCCTTCTTTTTCGAAGTTGAGTAGAGGCTTAATTAGATCTATGTTGTTAATCATCTTAAATTTATTTAATGTTGCGTTTAGCTGAACTTAACGCTAATTGTAATTCCTCTGCAGATCTTGAAGTTATAGATATGTTCTTTCCACCGATATGCCATTCAATAGGCTCATCTTCTGAAATTTCTCGATATTCTTTCCAATCATAAATTGTAAATATCTCGTTATTGCCATTTAAGCACGTCCACTCGAAATTTACTTTATCACTTCCATCGTTACATTCGTATTGAGGTTCTCCTAACACTGAAATTAATTCATTTACCGATGCAAATACTGTTGCATTATGGAAACTGGTACCTGATGAATCTTGATTTGTTAACTTTATCATAATTAATTTGTTTTGATATACAAATATAAACAAAAAAGTCCAGATTAAAAAATCTGGACTTAATTATTTTCTAAATCTTTTTTCCAAGATTTATCTTTCTTATTATATTTTGAATCATCGCCATGATCCTTCTGCTTCATCTTGCTTCTGATGATCTGGGCTACATGTCTCTCTGAAAGACCATTTAAGTCTTCAGGTACTGGCTTCTTATTTTTTTTTGGTGTCATGTTTTACAAATTTTAAAGTTGAATCAGCGGAACAACTTCCAAATGTATTCGTGGATGCGTTTGTTTGCTCACGTTTTCCGCATCTTCTACACTCTCTGATTTTAATGTAGATGTTTGCTCTATTTTCCGGATGATCGGTCACTGGGTGTTTTTCTTTCTTGTAACACCATTGATGTAGATTTAATAGACACAGAAGCTTTTTCATTTACTAGATGATTTTGTTTTTGTATTTATCGATGAATTTTAACCAAGGTTCTTCAGTAACTCCAAATTCTTTTAAGTATCTCCAATGATGATAAAATTGTGCATTTGATTTTTCTTCGTAGCTCTGTATCAATTCTTCTTGGTTCTTTATTCTTTCACTATAGTTGTCTAATTTGCCCTTTAATTCGACTAATTTTTCCTGTAATGAGCCAAATCTTTCAATTTCTGCAGCGACATCAAATTTAAGCAAAATAGAATTTAAAATATGTTTCTCAAGTTTCGCGCATTCAGTTGCTAATTTATTATACTCTGGAACAATTTCATTAAAATTATTCTTGTACATCTCTAATTCTTTTACGAATCGATCGTATCTTTCTTGAAGTTCTGTGTCATTAAGATCTTCATTGAATATCTTTAACACCTTTTCTTGTGGTGTAAGTTCTGCTTTTGGTTTGGTTGTCTTTGCCATATTACTTATAATTTAATTTGGAATCTTTGTTTCATTTGTTCTAATTTTTCATCAGGAACTCCATGTACGTTCTTACCGTCGTGTCTGTTCTCTACGATAATGCTGAACACTCTGTATCCGTACTGCTCTGCTAGTTTAAAGTAAGGCTCCATCTCCCACTCTTGCGTGAACGTATTGGATACCACAATTTCAGGATAGTACTGAGGTGTGATTGAATTCTCTACCATCCTCCTCTCTACTTCTTGTCGGCACCACTCGTGTGCTTGTTTTAGTTTACTAGCATCGAAGTTGTAGTTACCTTCTTTGTCGTAGAAGAACTTATCGGCTTCGCATATCGCGTAGTCGTTCCATATAAAATTGGCGAAGGTACTCTTGCCCGCTCCTGGTAATCCTCGAAGTAAAGTAAGTGTTTTCATTTCTTTTGATTTATACAAATATAAACAAAAATGCCCAGATTAAAAAATCTGGACATAATTATTTTTAAAATATTTTTTACCAATCTCCACCGCCCGAATCCGATGATCTGTCTGAACTGCTGTCATAATCATCATTGTCATATGAACTGTTGTCGTCTGAACTATTGTCATCCGACCAGTCTCCTGATGCACCAGCTCCTCCTGAACTTCCTCCATCGAAACCATCGAATGAATCATCGTTTGAAACATCGACATTAGTATCTTCATTGGAATCGTTATTGCTAAATACTTCTTCAGCGATAGCAACCGCAGCAGCTCCGATGATAACGTCTTCTATAATATTGTCATCGTTATTAACACTGATTCTTTGAGCTTGAGGCTTTGGAGGCGGTGGAGGTGCAGTATAGTTTGGAAGATTGTCGTGCCACTCGTCTGTTCTAGTAGTGTTTTGACCAAATTTTACAGGTCCTTCGGTGATTCCTAATCCCTGCGCAGGTTCGTCCTTTTTGCCTCTTAATTTACTAACAAAGGCTTTAATTGAAAAGAAATTCATATATGTTGTTTTAGATTTCGATAACTATTGGCAATTGTCTTGGTACGTATCTTGCATCACAGAACGAAGGGTTAATGAATGTTGTATCTTCATTGTAAGAGATACCATATCCTTCGTGAATGTGTCCCGCAATATGTAACTTTGGTTTCATTGCATTTACCTTTCTTTCTAGATCCTCACAACCTACAATACTTCCATCCAGGCACCTGTCGAGTCTGGAGTGAACCGGTCCATGGGTTACAATGATGTCTGTATCGAATGGAATCTGGTCCCAAACCTCAGAGATACTGAATCCTCGATTTCTATTAAATGCCCAAGTGTCTCCATAGAACCATGGGGTTATTGGACTACCCCAGATCTTAATACCTTCAATTTCAACTGAAGAGTTCTCTAAGTAGTGTGCATTTGTTGGTAGGTTTTCAATCATCTCCTGTAACCAGAACGGTTTTCCTGGGGTTTCGTGCTTATCAAAAAGATCATGATCTTCATATTGTCTAAAGTATTTTGGATCAAAAGAACGATCATGGTTTCCAGCAATAAACACCACACCGTGCTCATATCGTTTAGCTGCCTTTTTTAACCAACTGAAAAAACTTTCAACCTCATGCTTATAACCATACGAAGTAAAATCTCCAGCATGGATTAATAGATCCCCCTCTGGAAGTTCGTGTGGAACCAAGTAGTGATGCTTGGAATGGGTATCTGATGTGCAAACTATTTTCATAATAATTTTATATAAAATGTAAGAATTGTTTCTTAAAAACCTCGGTTTTTGTAAATCTTGCTTGGTGCCACATATTTATGTTCGATTCGATGTTCACTTGAACAGCTCACGGACAATAATAATAGAAGTAATAATAATCTACGCATTGGGAATTGATTTGATTATGTATCAAATAATTCCTACATAGATCGATACATGATAACTAAATCTCCAAATTTTTCATCGAATGTAGTGATCACGTTTTCATAATCTCCGGACATCATTTCTGTAGTCATGATTCCGATTTCTTTAGGAGACATTCCAATCTGAGATCCTAATTTTCTTGCAACTCCTATTAGATAGAATGCATTTCCATCTGGGCCAGTAAGGTCGATTTCGATCTTACCTTGTTTCTTTTCAGTGATTGATTTTATCATAGTATTTTATTTGCAATAAGGTAATAGCACATCCATATTTATAAATCCAATATGTTGTGCAAAATCCATCGATATCTTTACAACTTCTACTTTAAGTCCTTTTTCGATAACGATTGTTGCCATGTGGGACATGTTGTCGATTGAAATGCTGGTTACTCTGTGAGTAATCTCACGTCCATTTATATCTATAAGACTATTTCCGTAATGTACATTTTTGTTGTTAAACATAATTATTGTTTTTGATTAAGCGTGTTTTTGCATCAATTCAGCCTCTGTACATTTGAATCTCTTTCCTGTTGAAACTTCAACATATGTTTGAGGTTCATTAAAGGACTTAGATAATCCATTGATTCTTTCGATCTCATTTAAACCTGCTTGGTGGGCAGCTTCTGGAGACTTATCAGAACCATATTTCATTTCAAAATCGTATGCTACTTGATAGAAAGTTTTGTCCATTGAATTAAGAGTTGCTAAAAATTGTTGATTCATATACTTTGTTTGTTTGTGATATACAAATATAATCAATTCTGTCGACATAAAAAAATCCTGATCAAATATTTTTTAAGTATTTTGACCAGGATTCAAATGTTACAGGATCGTTTTTCGTATTGTTTTACCTCGGCAGGTTAACCCTCTTTAAGTCTTCGGCATGCCTAAGATTACTGGTCCTCATCTTGAAAACATTCATCTTAAATCACCTATTGGGGTGGTTGACTGTGGCCTTTTGCAGAGACCTTACTGTTTCGATTTATTTAATACATTTCTGTAAAATAGATCTTTCCATAATTGATTGGTATTTGGTTGCTGTACCGATCCTAATAATTTCTGGTTCCTGTTTGTTTCACTGATTGAATTTATATGCTGGAAGGAACCAATTTCTTTATATATTAAGCTTTTATCGCTTCGTATCTTTCACCTAAAATAACTGCATCCATGATTTGCAATGGAGATTCAATTTTACCATTGATCAATGATTTCATGATCGCTGGAGAGAATCCCGATATCAATGCAGTACCGTCCTCTTTGAAACTTACAGGTACATTCTTTCCTCGAGATTGAATGTTCCAGAAGATGATTTGAGGCATTTCATAGTTTGCAGTTGCATATCTTTCTCTAATCATTTCAATTGCTGTTAGATTTCTTTCTTGTTTATTAGGACCATATACATTAGGTGATGTTGCAGTATCAAATTCCATGTCCGATAAGATTAAAATCTTTGTAGGCATGTCTTTTTGTGCAACATTAAACTTTGTTGCGTGTTCTAGAATCAAGTTAAATACTGCATTTAGGTTGGTGTTCATTCCCCAATCAGAATTCGTCAATTGACGGTATCTTTCTGCCAGATTACCTTTTAATACCTGCAGTTCTGGAGTCTGAGAAAACGTAATGAATGCATTTTTGAATGGTCCTTCATTTCTTTCTGAAATATAAAGACCCAATGAGACTGCAACGTCCATACAGGTTACATTTTTATTTGTTCCTGCTGCGGTTTCCATCGATCCCGATACGTCTACCACTGGTAAAATCATATCATTGGATCCTTCCATGTAGTTTGGAAGAGCTTTCCACTGTTCGCCTGCAACCCTTTCATCTCCACGCTTTAAAGACTTAGTAACGTCGTATGGATATACGGCTCCCGCATTGATCTTCGCCTCACCTTTTTCAAGTGATTCAATATATGCATTGTAACCAGTAAAATCGTTTCTAGTGAATGCCTTTTGATATCTGGCACTTGCGACTGAAGGCAGCTTACCATATTCAATATTACTCCAATCCTTTGCACACATTTGAGTCTCGACAACTTGGGTCAATTCAACCAATGTCTTACGGTATTGTTTTGGAGTAAATTTTAAATAGCTACGAAGCCTGTTTGCAACTTCACCTTTACGAGGCATCCATTTTGCGGCCAAACCATTCTTGTTCTTTAAGGCTTGCGCGATGGTCTCAAATGCTAAGTCTTCGGCTTTGGTTCCTACTAGAATTAATAGGTCATCCCAACGACCATACTCTGTGATCAAATCGATGTTCTTTACAAGGCTCACAAAGTGATATTGAGCCAAATAGGTGATGATGTCCCTAAAGATCTGTCTTTCACCAGCTCCACCTCGAATATCTCTTGCCCAAAACAAGATTTTCATTGCTCTGGTAGCATCTTCAGCATATGCCTTTGCAAAGTTCTGTAATAAACGCTCTTTTTCTTGGCCTCTCATTGCTCCTATTGTGAAGAATAAATCAACACAAGAATTCAATGATGTAGAATTCGTTAGCATACCATTTTCTGTAGTGGTATCTTGTTGTCTTAGGGCGTCTACTAGTTGCATAATTTTTAATTTATAGATCTTATAAAATCAATTTAAAAAAAGTTTCAAAAATTATTTAATTTCGTTATAATATCTTTCAAATCTTTTTTCGATCTCGTCCAGATATACTGCCGTATATTTTAAAATTCCAATGTAATGCTCTACTCTAGAACTCTGTGTCTTTTTTAAATTTGAAGAGATAAGATACCCATCCTTCTCGTGCAATACGATATGATTTCTATTGCTAAAAGCTTTATTTAAGATTCCAAGAAATGATTGCTCTTGTAATAAGATTTTGTATGATTCGTATCCGGATCCCTGCATTGTAAGATGATCCCATTTTTTATATTCGAACATATCAATCATTTTACCAAAGTCTTCAGCAGACGTAAAATGTTTAAATATATCATTGTTGATACCTAGAAAACCAGAGTTTGAAGAGAATTCATTTCCAAAGTTTGAATAATATTCATCATTTATCCATGCTCCAAAATGAACGCACAATTTACCCATCATACACTTATCTCCATCAACATACTGATCCGCGATTGCAAAAGGAATCTTGCGTAAGACATAATGTTCAACATCTGCGATATTTTGATCATTGAATAGAATGTCATCATCATAGCTCAATAAATAATCGACACCTTGTTTTTCATATAAAAATTGATATAACAATAGATGATAGATCCATTTCCATTCCTTAAATTGTTCTATTTTTCTAGAATCAATTCCCTTGCTTTCAGCATACTCATCAAAGAATAAATCTTTATAAATTTTCAAAGAGCATCCCCTACGATTTACATAATTGGTCAATATCTTTAATAGAATTTCATCAGTTTCTTCATTGATATTGATGTGAAACTCTAGTCTTATTAATTTAGATAATTTATCGCATAACTCTTTAATTGCAACAAACTGCTGTTTTCCAAACACTCTCCAGCTTCTAGCAACTACCAATGTATTATATTTCTGCTGTTCCATTATTTACGGTCTATTATTTTTAATCTTTCCTTTAGCAATGATATATTAATCGCAGATTCCTTTAAAGATCTGACACAATTGAACATGAAATCTATTTCTTTATCATAATCATAACCTTCCTTCTCATCTTTAAAATATCTCTTCGTCGGACCGTAGTGCTTAAACTTATCCCAAATCTCAGTATTCATCCATTCTCCATTTTCAGACATTGAATTGCTCCAATTGTATGCCCTACATAACCAAATATTTTTAACTAAAGCTTTGCTTGATGCGTTTTCGGTTCTTATCAATTGTTTTAATAGCTTCTGTTCGGCATAAATGATAAGTCTATTGTCTTTGATCCCCATCTCAGTCCATTCTTCCATCAATTGCATTGCAAGAGCGGAATATTTTTTCATAAGATCAAGATTATTAAAGGACAAGAATGAAACATTTGCAGCCTCCTGCGTCATCGGAAACATTCCAGAGAGTTCGGTCTTCTTTAATGAAGTAATCAATGGATTGGTGTCATTTAAATAATAATCGATTCCATTTTCATTATGTGAATATACAACATCTGCCGAGGATCGTATCTCATCAAAGTTCTTAAATGCCAACCAATCATTATCGACGACGGTGACTGGTTCCTCTATTTGACTTAAGATTTCTAATTTTGATGCTGCCCAAAATATCGACTTATCGATCTTTGGATCGATGAATTCTTGAGGATGCACTTGATCCCATAACTCTAACACATCTAAGTATTGTAAGAGATAGTAAGTCATGTAATCGCAATAGAGTTCTAAGCAATCCTCTGGATGATACTTTCTCCACAATGATACAGACGACAAAAGGTTTAATATATTAAACCTTTGATAAAAATTAAAATCCTTCTTAATATTTTCTAATACCCAGATCGTGCGTCTCATTTGATCTTATATTCCTTTTTATATTTCTCAATTGACTCATCATTAATACCTACAGAAACAACCTCTAATTCCCATTCATAAGGAATTAGAGGCTTTCTCTTGGATGTAGATATAACATCATCGACTGCTACGTCTTCGAATATCATTGAAAGATATTTCTTGCTCTTGGCAGAAGTTCTGTATATTATGAATACTCTTGACAATTTATTTTGAACTATTTTCTATGTTGTCTACTATGATTCTTTTACCGCGAAGAATTCTATTCTTGATGGTTTGCAATGGCAAATCGTATTTGGCTGAAATATCTTCATACTTCATGTTGTTTAATAATCTGTCTGCCACGATATCTTTGTATAATGGTTTAAGACTTTGAATTTCACTTAAACAATCTAAATATTGATTTTGAATCGCATTGTCTTCATCGATGAAGTCTTGTTCGGTTTTCATTTCCGCGCTTTCGATTAAAGAATCTAATCCATCTAAAAGTGATCCAGAACTTTCTATTTCAATACCATATTCTGACAATTTATTCAATGACGTCTTTTTGTTACGATCACTGATGAATCCTAAACACTCATTAAATGCAATTTTATATAACCATGTTGTGATTTGATATTGTGGATCAAATTGATCAATTTTTGTCCACATTTTAGCCAAAGTATTAACTAAAATATCTTCTGTTGCTTCTGAATCCTTTACGATCTTATAGATATAAGATTTTAAACCTGGTTTAACTTTTTTGTAAAGAACGGTGAAGTCTCTTTCTGATCTTGTTTCTAAATAATTCTCTGTTAACTCTCTGTAATTTTGCATAGTGTTTGTTGTTTTTAAACTAGGTTTTTTATTATAATGTAAATATAAATAAAAAATTGACAAAGTAAAACTTTGTAAAACTTTTATTGAACTATTTTGTGTTCTCAATGTCCATAAATAATTCCATAATCGAATCCAATGACTGGGGACGATAACCCCAAAAATCGCACGATACATTCACCATTTTCTTCTTATGATCCGTTTTGTATTTAGCGCTAGGGTACCCGAAGAATAGGTAGTGCCCATCGGCTTTATTCGGCCATTCCATTAAAGGCCAATATGAAACTGTAAGCTGTTCTGTATTTGATGTAAATACGCTTTCAATTACGCCAGTTTTCTTAGGCATGATTCCTTTGCGTTTTAATTCAATTACTGCCTCGTCTAATTCTCCTGGTACAATTACAATATGTCCATTCAATTTACCTAGTATTTCTTCAGCGATGGTTGGATCCCATGCAAAGTTTCCAAGCACGTAAACAACATCATCTACTTGCACCGCATTGTTCCAGTTTTGGATCATCGATTGATTCATATCGTTCACATCTTTGAATGGACGTTTGAATTGTTTGATTGCCCCTGGACGACCAAATTGTAGGTTTGCAGTAAAAAATACTTTCATTAGACGATTACGAATTTTACGTTAAAATTGTTCCATAGGTTTTCAACAAACTTCTGTTCTGAAACTCCAGTGCTGGCATTTTTAATACGAGAGTCTACCGAGGTATCGATAAACATGTACAGAACGAAATCATATACTGTTGAATAGATCATTGATTGACCAAATCCAGAGCGGAGGTCAGATCCTGACTCTCCTCTCTTAAATTCGATTGCAACTCTAAGTCCGTTTACATCTACAATCATATCAGGTCGGTTTGCCGTACCCATAAATTGCATGTGATGCACAGTTGTGTTGACATTTCCTTCCCATCGTAGCATTGCCTTTGCCTTTGCTCTGGCAACAGTGCGATTGAATTCTTTACGTTGCATTACCCATTCGGTAAGTGCATCGATCAGATGTGGGTAGATGAATGTCTTGATTTGATCTTCTGTCTGATTTTTATAGTTAATAGTTTTGAATACTTCAGGAGTTGAAATTCCTTCAGCAATACAATCCAATAACTCAAGACGGTTCTTAGACTTGCTAGATAACTTCATTGGATTAGTTTGTTTCGGTAACTTCAGCGGTTTCGGATTCTACGTTATTTGTTTCTGCTTCTGCAATTGGTTCTTGAACCTCTGGTTGAGGAGCTTCTTCATGTTGGATCTTTGCATCCAATTCTGATAATTCAACGTGTATTGATTGAATCTCTTTGTTAGAAACTGCCATTTCCTGCATTGCTTCAGTGATTTGACGACCGATATTGGTTAATAATCTTGTGTAGTTACGAGCGCTTTCGATACCTGTACTTTGTACTGCCAATAAAGACTGATACAATGTATTAATATCAACCTGTTTTAAATTTGCAGTTGAAAGTTCACCAACTTCAGCTTCACGTCTTTCAGCTCGAACAACTGAATCCTGTGCCAATAATCTTAATTTTTCGGCTTTCAAAGAATCATGTAAATTTACTAAAAGCGCAGCATTTTTCGCTGACCAACTAACGTCTTTGTTTAAATGGTTAAGTACTTTTGTAACATTTGAAACGCTTTCGAAATCAATAGCATAAGTTCTTTCTGCTAATTCTTTTTGTTTTTCGATCGCCTCTGTTTCTAATTGAGTTCTAAGATTCTTTAAATCTTCTAATGTAATTTGAGCGGGTTGCTCATTTTTCTTTGCTTTTGACATGTAATAATGATTTAGATTTTATATATTATTGTTTGCATTTGTTTCAATTCGACCTTTGGTAAGAAGGTATTCAAAACCGTGCCACTTCGGATCGTACCAGAAAGTTCTTCCATTATTGTCTACTAATTTATGCATCTTTGGATTTGAATAGCACAACATAAATTCATCCCAGCTGCTCGTTGTTTCTTTATATGAACCAAAAGGATTCTCCCAGTCCTTTAATTGACCACCTCCAAGTTTATATGCCTGCATCGGTGCCCATCGACATAATGTATAAATGTGTGGTTTCTTTTCCAATGCTTCTCTTGCACTGATGAATGGATTAATATCAACTCGATATAAAATCTCGGCTCGTAAGTAATTACCAATACCATTAAAATATCGCTGATTCATTAGCACCTCACAGATCGGTTTATCGAAGTCTTTCTTGTGTAAATTGTTCTTGACGTTTCGTACAAAATCTTGAAATTGATCTGTTGGATCTGGACCCCTGTCTTTGTTCCAAAATCCAAGCTTCCATTTTCCAAATCTTCTCACATCAACGAATGCAAGTTCTCCACCGTCCGTACACTTAAATTTTAAGTGTGCATGTTTATGTGTTTCTCCGGGTTGCAGCCATTTAAAGTGACCGCTCATCCCCATTGTCATCATCAGGTATGTGATCTGGATATGATCGCCTGGTTCCTCCGTGGAGAGACGGTCATCAACAGTAGAGATTGACAATTGTAATTCTTTACCCTTACTCGCTGCACTGATATTGAACTCGTAATCGACCTGAATTGATTCACATTTATGAACCGGATTCTTTTCAATTCCAATGAAGGTCTTTCCCCAGCACATCTGATTGATGTATTCTGCAGTAAGTTTTAGTTCAGCTAATTCTGGCATCGTTAAATTGTTGAATTTGGTGGTTGATTATCGTTCGGTCTTCCTATTAAATTAATAAGTATCGTTAACAATACGAATGGCCATAACAGAATGATTTTAAAATGATCTCCTAACGTAAATCCTGGAACATCTATTTCAAAATCGTAATGTTTGACCGTCCTACGCATTTTATCGTTTGCCAGCTGAAGCAATACTCCAACAGAGCATCCAATTAATAGATAACATATAATTTGTTCTTTGTACATATTCTTTATGTTTAATTGTTTAATATGTGTAAATACTGTTCGGATGTCACTGGTGATCCACTGAAGGTGATCCGGTTCATCCCTTTTGCCCGCTCATAGATTCTATCAATTATCAATTCATTGTCTTCTGTTGAAGCTGACCAATCATTATACAATTCTAGAATCCCTCTAAATTGTTCACTATTAATGAACATATTGGCCTGCATTCCTCGATCCAGCATCTCTTGTCTTAGCGAATTAAATCGATCCCTGATGAACTTTAATTTATCATAGAAAAAACTAACGTGGCCAGAACCCAGTGTAAACTGTTGAGGTATCTGCTCTCTTAGTTTCTCCAGCGAACCGATCTTTTTAAACTTGTTTTTCGCAAGTGCAATGGTCCTCACGATCTCTCGGTACTCAGCGTTAAGATGTTGATCGCATAGAGATTTAGGCGGTATGTTAGAATTAATTCTCGTCATGGTTTACCAAGATGTGTAATCTGTGATGTTTTTTTCAATATTGTGTTTAATGCTTCGAACCGTTACTGCGATGCCGATTCCTCCACCTGGACTGAAAATATATTCAAGGTCTCCAGCTTTCTCACCATACAGTTCTTTAAGAGCATTTTTAAATTTGTCTCTGGCCTTGATTTCATTTTCATTCAATGAAAAGGTTTCAGTTATGTTTATTTTCTCTGACATATTAATAGAATTTTCTAATTAAAATAATTTAGTTGTTGGCTTCTTATCCTGTGCTTTGCTGATTTCTTCATAAGAGATCAGTGCGCCTCTGGATTTTGCCATTCTCATCAATTTATCAAAAGCTCTATTCGCCTTCTTCTCTTCATTTAACGCAATAGCTTCAAGTTTCTTTTGAACAATCTTATCATCTTTTATCGCAGTTTTAGTCATTGTTTCTCTTTTTTAAGGTATTTCTGTAATTAATTGCTGCCCTGTAGATTAACTCTAAACGTTCTTCTGGATCCAGGATCATTATGCGTTTGGTATTACTAAACGTGTACAATATGTTAGAATACCTTACATTTCTTTTGTTGACTTTTTTCTGTGGATTCAATTGATAAATCCGATCGACTTTTTTTCCGGAGAAAAAATCAACTCCACGATATTTTCTACGAACATATCCATTCTCATAACTCATATAATAACATTCTGCGATTGGATCAAAAAAACATACTGTTCCATTGTCTGCTTGTCTCTGCGAAGTAACTTCAAATAATTTAATAGATTGTGCTTTGTTCATATTGTTTGTTTTTAATTATAATGTAATATAAACAATATTTTCGACACGGTAAAATTTATTTTGAATATTTTTCGACTATTTCTTTGCATTTGTCGATAAAATAATCAACCTTAGAAAATCTAGATTCAAAATTGTGATATACCATATCTTCGTAAGTACTTCCGTATCCGTAAGTCTTACCATTTGGAAGCTTCCAGTAGTAGTTTGGTTTTTCGCAGTGAGAGTATCGAAGAAATATAACATCAATTCCCTGTTCTTGTGCGGCATGTGTGAGCTCCTGTGTATCATCTCCTCTGTCCGTAAAGTCGAATCTGGTTCTACCCATCCTATTGTATAGTTCATTTGAAATGCAAAAACAAGATGGCGCAGCAAAAACATGATCCTCGTATCCTTTGACATGAACGCTTACCTGTTCTGAGCCAACGATCTTGTTCTTACCTGCCATTTTAATTAGAATCTCTAGAATATTTGGCTTAAGTGGTATTGAATCAATATCAAAGAATACAAAAAAATCTACGTCTTCAGTATCAACAATATGATTTAAAAACTGTCCCAATAGATAGGATTTTGTCCAAAGAACTTGATTCAATTTGATATTAAACGTATCAAAAACAGATCGTTGAGCGTCTAAAACTGATTGCAATGTGTTTGACATATATCCGCTGTAGATTCCAACCTTAAAACCATTTACAATATTGTATTCCATCGGTCTTTGTGGTTGGTTTTGATATATCAATGGCTTACCGTCTGCCTCTAATAAAAGTTTTGGAACTCCATTTATGTAATAATATCCTCCTATCAGTTGTATCAATGATGAATCAATATCTGAAACTATAGAATCTTGTCTATAGATCAGATCATCCTCTACATATTCTTGTACGAATAAATGCAGATTGGCATCTATTACTTCGTGAAACATTTGAGCACCGTCTTCTCTAAAACCAGGAATCTTTAATCGAGTATCTAAATATTGTAAATCGTGTCGTCCTATCAATAGTACTACTTTCTTACTCTCATTAGCATATTTAATAATATCTAAGAAATTATCAACCAATTCTTCATTCATTAAATTAGAAGAATCAAAATAGTTTCCAGTAAATATAACTCTATCAGGTCTTTCTTTCTTAACTATGTGCTTCCACCCAGTTACTCCATGATTTTTAGGAAATACTATCGTCTTCTTCATCTGTTTATAATTGATATGATTTTATACAATCAACGATATATTGTCTGTCTTCGTCTGAAACCCACCAACCCACTGGTATTGAAGTGATTCCATAAGGACCCGTAATCCCAGTGATCTCATCTAGATTTGGTAAGATGGATCTGTATCCAGTGACACATGTATGAATATCATTTCGTTGATGCACTTGTGAAGTTGCAATTCCTTTCTCTTCCATGCGTTTTTGAAATTGTTCAACGTGTTCCACCAATAAACTATAGATCCAAAACGCAGATTCGTACCTTGCTCCTTTTCTGCGTAACAATTTAACACCTTCCACGTCCTTTAATTGTTCATCATAAAACGCAGCATTCTCTTGGTGTCTTTTGATAACTAAATCCTTCTCTTTAAAGTTTTCTAATCCTATTGCTGCATTAATATCGTTCATGTGAAATTTGAATCCCCACTCTTCGATGTTTGGTTCGCATCTGAAATCTCGTCTTGGACTTTCACGATCGATACCATACCATCTTAACCTCTTGGCCCTTTCGTACATTTTTTGATTTGGTAATACTAAGATTCCACCGTCTCCTGACGTAACATGTTTGATTGCTTGAAGACTAAATGTACAGATGTTTCCATGACTGCCGATCGGTTGAACGTATCGACTTCCCATTGCATGCGCACAGTCTTCAATTATTTGTGGTAGGAATCCATACATTTTGTAGGCTTTCCATCTAATACGATCTAATTTTTCGATGTCGATTGGATAACCTCCCCAATGTACAACTATGATGACTTTGGTTTTTGGTGTGATCTTTCTGGCCAAATCATCAAGATCCATGTTAAGAGTTTGTTGATCGATATCTACCCATTTGATTTTTAAACCATTTGCAAGTATTGGCCAATTCGTTGCAGTGCACGTCAAAGGTGTTGTAAGTACCTCATCTCCTGGTTCTAATCCAGGCCAGTAATCTTCTGCCACTTCTTCGTTTGGTTTCTTTAATAAATGTAGTGCTAAGTGTTCTGCAGAGGTTGCAGAATTTGTAGTCAATGGATGCACGTGCGGACCAAAATATTCTTTCAATTCGCTTTCAAACTCTTCGACTACTGGTCCCTGTCCAATGAATCCACTTCGTAAGACTTCAGTAACGCGATTGATCGCGTTTTCTGACATACGAACTTTGAACAATGGTATCTTTGATCTTTCTTCCATGGTTTATTTATTTCAATCTTTATTCTTTGACTTTGTACGTATTCTTATTGTACTTTACGAAATGTCCGTCTATTACTGCCATTTTACAAAGCAATGTTAAGACCATCGTCATTGGGATAATGATGCCGTCGTTTGTCATTACAATTCCAAAGAATCTTAAAACTCGATTTAATGTCTTATAATAAATTCCTTTTTTAATATAAACAAAAAAGTCCAGATTAAAAAATCTGGACTTAATTATTTTTGAAATAGTTTTATTTACCCATAGCCTTTTTTGAAACTGCTAATAAGTTTCTAGCCTCGTCAGTACTAATAATTGCTAATCGGTTCACTGGCTCTTTAAAGGTTAAAGGCACAGTCGATGTGATATATTTCATATTGGTCTCGATGTAGACGTCTTCTGGAGTGAAGCCAAAGACACCGTCACCATTTGTACCATAGCTACCGTCCTCTGCTGGACTTGGTACTATTGCAACTTGACCAGCTGGTAAATCGTTTCCTGCTCTATTACCAGAGATAACTTGCATCGTATTTGTTAATTGAGAGTTAACAGAGCTTACCTTGTTTACTTGATAATAACCGATAGGTTGTCCAACTCCTTCAATAAACACATACATGTAAAACATTACAGCTCTGTCGTTTTGTAACTTAAATCTCTTGATCAAATTGTCTCTTTCTAAAGACCAAGTGATCGTTGGAGGCGGCTGCACTACATTTAAATTTTGTTGATTTTTTTCAGTATGAGCCTGTTCTTTGATCGCTGACGTGTTATCTGGTACGCTTAGGTGGCATGCACTGCTTGATGCTAAAAAAGTGTACAATAAGATTGATCCTAAAATTTTAGTAAAATTTTTCATTTTTTTATTTGTTATAATTAGAAAATTGATTAACGTCTAATTCGTACGGTAAAGAGCTTGACTTCCACCACTTCTTGTCGATGTGCTTAGACTTTGCATTGTACTCTTCTACCCAACGACTTAATTGTTGTTTCTTCGCATTGATCACTGATGCCTTGCTAAATTGATCAAATTGCTTGTCGTTATCAGGAGTCTCTCTGATCGTTGCAAGGTCTAAATTGATCTTGTTACAGGTAGTGTAGATGTCCTGATACTCATTGTAGGAGATAACTGCGTTTTCTACAGAATTTGTTACGTGTTTTTCTCCGATACTTACAATATTACATGTAAATAATAATGCTGAAATACCTACAAAAATTAAGATACCCAGCATGATTTGTCCGAATGTTTTCATTTTTTTTATTTTTTTAATTTGAAAATTGATATGTAAATATAAACCTTTTTACCTACACGGTAAAATTTATTTTAATTTATTTTTTAGATTGGTTACATCCAATTCTTTTGCAAAATCATGGCTATTTTTTATTAATCCAACGAATTCTTCTTTTGTTAAATTTCTTCCACCAAGTCTACTCATAGCGTAACGTTGCCACTCGTTAACCTTATCTACTTTGAACAAATATACACTATACGCGTTATCAATTAATTCTTGCATTGCTGTTTTCATAACTTATTTGTTTTGATTATAGGTTTTATTATAATATAACTCACCACTTGCTAATTTTCTATTAATTTCAAAAGCCTCGTCTAAATCACAAGATTCGTAACCATCTTCAAAAGCATCTATTATCTGCTCTTTTTCCATTGCCTTAGCTTTATTTATTTCTTCTTGGCAAGTGTTAAGCATAGCATTCTTATATCTTAGGGGTAGGTTTTCTAATAACCAATCTACTGCTGTCATAACTTATTATTTTAAATATTTTGGTTTAAGTATTCGTTGATAGTAATCTATAACTTCTTCTTTACCATCTGAATAACGAGTCCACGTTGCCGGAGCTTCTTTTCTACATTGCTCTATCCTTTCACGTTTGGATTTAGTTTTATCTGTATTATACTCATAATATAACCATGCTTCCCAATAATGGTCAACTGCCTTCCTATCTCTAAACCCTACCATAAGAGCAATTTGATAACCAAAGAATACAAACGATAACACAGGACCCCATTCATATCTAAAATCATCATATTTTGTTTTCCATCCTAAACTACAATAACTAAATCCTACTTTAAGTGGTACTGGTTTACTATAGTTTTTATATTCATCTATTAGTGTATTAGGATCTTTACCATAATGAATATGTCCTTTCTTTTGAGTACTTTCAGTAGCTAATCTTAAGCAATCTGCCTGATTAAATTTAACCCACTTTCTAGGATAGAAATATGGGATACCTATCCGTGTTTTACCAACGTAGAAACTTACTTTGAATGGTTTGAATGGACTATTCAATATTTTTAACCATCTAAGACTGCTGAGTATATATTTTAAATTCATAGGTTATTGTTGATTTAATCTTCCTGTAACTTCCGATTCTTTTTTTATTGCTGCTTCCATTTGTTTATATCTGCCATTTCTTTTTCAGATATACTAAAAATAGTACCACTTCGGACAGTTGATACTACTTCCTTTGGATTCTTGTCACCTCTTAAATTATGGTCTTGAAACATATATCTTTATTTTGTTTTTATTCTTTCTTCTTCCTTTTTGGTGTTATAAAAGCCTCTGCTATGTTTTCTTTTACGTCTATACTTGTCATGTATATTGGTCGTACAGGAAACATATTGTTTTCGGTCTTTACTAGATCTCTGCAGTCTTGGCATATAAGTGCTTTGTCATAACTACCTATCCTCCAAGACCAAATTCCCTCTTCTGTGTTTGGGTGAGTGCAGATGGATCTTATTTCTTCTAGTCTTACAGCTGCCTTTTGAATGGCCTCCATGTGAATTTTGCACTCTGCTTTTATTTCTTCTTGTGTCATATATCTATTTTATGTTCCAAACTTCAATAGGTAAATACTTCCTGCAAATGTCTGCCGTTAATTGTTGATTTTCTTTTTTAGCAGCAGCATTAGCAGCAGCATTAGCATAAGCAGCAGAATCAGCAGCAGCATCAGCATCAGCATCATCATCATAAGCAGCATAAGCAGCATCATCAGCAGCAGCAGCAGCATCAGCAGCATAAGCAGAATAAGCATAAGCAGCATTAGCATAAGCAGAATAAGCATAAGCAGCATCAGAAGCAGCATTAGCAGCAGCATCCAACTCTTCTCGACTTATCTTGCCTTCTCCATATGCAATAGCTGCATCTACAGCCTTAATACTTCTTTCATCTTTCATTAAATGGCGAACCGTGTTAGCACAATGCCCTTTTGCT
>Ga0214235_1000311_pt1 | contig 22539 bp, 20 predicted proteins | sample TroBogypolimnion_2_FD_153073 | JGI IMG/M metagenome (GOLD analysis project Ga0214235, IMG submission 153073) | Freshwater microbial communities from Trout Bog Lake, WI - 15JUL2008 hypolimnion | ecosystem: Environmental > Aquatic > Freshwater > Lake > Hypolimnion/Profundal zone ... | reverse complement strand
GCAATTTGATGATGAGCCGGCAAGAGCTGATTAAGGAAATCCATCAATAAGTCCTTGCTGCCTTCTTCACCAAAAAGCTTTTTGAAACCAAAGTCAGTATAGGGATTGAAATATTTACTAATCATGAAAAAAATAGAGCGATTTGAGTTTAGCTGGATCATAGCACAACACACAAAAAGCCCCAAAACTGTGTTGAAATCCTACTTCATCGCTACAGCGTTGCGTGCATACACATCAAGCTAAGCCAAAAAACTCGCGATACGGAGTTTTAACCCCGTATCAACCGTTTGATATTGCCATTATCTTTGAAAGATCACCGAAGAAATAGGTCTACTTTGGTTTATATAACGCCGTCTGGGTGCATCTAAACGTTTCGATCGGGGTTGCAAACCCCGACCGGCATTGGAATCATTTTCTATCTTGAGGGGGTGCGGAATGCCGGATACAATATTTTATAAGAGCTTTTGATTTTACAACTCACAAACCTACAGTCGCTAGATTCGCTTCTGGCATGGCTTGTTTAAAATAATCACGTATGCCGTTGAATATGGCACTGGCCATTTTGGTTTGATACTGAACGCTTAATAAATTTAGCTCTTCTAAAGGGTTTGAAATAAAAGCCGTCTCCACTAATATAGAGGGAATATCGGGGGATTTTAAGACCATAAAGCCGGCTTTTTGTACTGAATCTTTATGTAGTTCTGCAATATTAACGAAGTTTTCCAGCACTTGATTAGCGACATTAACACTGGCTTCTTGAGTCGCTACTTGCGATAAGTCTAATAAGACTGATGCCAATACTTCTTCCTTGTCGCTTAAACTCACATCAACTAAATCTGAAGCATTTTCGCTATCCGCTAACCAACGTGCAGCTTCACTGGTTGCACCACTTGTCGATAAGGTATAAACGGATGCGCCTTTTATATCGGTATTCTGAGCGGCATCGGCATGGATAGAAACAAATAAATTAGCTTTGGCGGCTCTAGCAATACGTACCCTCTCCTTAAGACCTACATAATAATCATCTTTACGTATCATGATGGCTTTCATACCCGGCTGACTATTAATCAATGCTTCTAATTTTTTTGCTATAGCAAAGGTGATTATTTTTTCTTCTGTTCCACTAGGACCTCGAGCTCCCGGATCTTCACCACCATGACCTGCATCAACAGCGATAATGATGCGATGTCTACTTTTGGGCATGACTACTTTATTAGCAACAGCCGCCTCTTGCTTAGATGTACTTTTTTTAGTGTCTTCAACCCGAGTATAACTAGGCGTTTCATTTTTGAAAGCCACATTGGCATCTTGATTAAACACGTCTACAACGAGATATCTAGCCTCTTTAGGTCGCCCCTCTTTAAGTCGAATCTCTTTAACATGAGCACTAAAGATTAAATCATTAGCATTAACAGCTAACTTTAAATCGACGACGATGCGTAGATCGGTATTATTTTTTAATCCAGCTCGTACTTGACTAAATAATGGATGCGTGACCTCAGGCTGCATTAAACTCTGCTTTAGATGCGCATTTTTAATATCAATAATTAAGCGTGATGGGTTATTCATAGCAAATACCCGATATTGAGTCGCAGCCGTCAATTCAAATACTAAGCGACTTTTTTCAGCGTTGACTAGATAGCGTAAGCCTATAATGTCGATTTGTTGCGCGTAACTTAAAACTGACAAGAACTGTAATACTAAGAAAATAACTATTTTCCAGTAATTACTCATAAAGGATGCTCCAAAACAACAAATTGACTGTCGATTATAACGAGTATGTCTTTGTTTTTAAAGAGCACGGGTGATTTCATTTTTTGTATTATCGGTAATAAGCAACACTCTTCCCTGCTCTTGCTGAGTTAAAGCAATGATAATGTCGGGCTCTGGCAAAAAACCTGAACCTAATTCTGGCCATTCAATAAAACAAATACTCTGTTGAGCAAAGTAATCATTGATACCTATCCATTCCAATTCTTCAGGCGATGATAGCCGATACAGATCAAAATGAAATACGGCTTGTTGGGCTATTGTATATTCTTCAACTATATTATAGGTGGGGCTTTTAACCGTACCGTTATAGCCTGCTGCGCGAAGAAAACCTCTAACCAAGGTAGTCTTACCTGCACCTAAATCACCTTGTAAAAAAATCACACATTTTGCAGGCAGAACCTTATAGAGGCTCGCCCCAAAATGTTCTGTTGCTTCGGTATTATTTAAATAAATCGGCATTACAAACTCCACATTCTCAGATAAGGCATTAAATCACTCGCTAACAAACCTCTTTCTCCTTTTTTTTCCACTGCGCAATCAGCAGCCCAGCCATGATAATAAGCGCCTTGTTGTGCCGCTTTTTTTAAAGAAAAACCTTGGGCAAGCAGTCCAGCAATAACACCGGCCAACACATCGCCCATACCCCCTGATGCCATACCTGGATTGCCCGTTGTGGAAATAGCACAATCTTCAGCTGAAGCAATTAAGGTTCCAGCTCCTTTTAGTAGGGCAATACCATCATATTGACCTTGAATTGCGGCAACCGAGGCAAATCGATCTTGTTTAATGTCAGTCGTTGAACAATTTAATAATCTAGCGGCCTCACCCGGATGAGGTGTTAATATCCACTGCGAATTAGCGGTAGGTGTCTTTGCCAATAAATTCAAAGCATCGGCATCGATGATCATCGGCTTACTCGCGCTCATTGTTTTATTAAACAGCCTACTTGCCCAATCACTCTGTCCTAAACCGGGACCAATAACCACGACACTGGCTTTTTCTAAGAGTCTCGTCAACTGCTCGGGGCTTTCTACACCATGACACATTAATTCAGGTCTATTTAAGTTCATTAATGCCGCATGTTCAGCTCGTGTAGCGATACTGACTAAACCAGCTCCCACACGTAAAGCCGCTTCACCCGCCAAGCGCACCGCGCCAGTATAACCGTGATCTCCACCAATGATTAAAACATGACCATAACAACCTTTATGGGAATAACGATCTCTAGGCGCTAATACGGCCTTAATGACCTGAACGACCGCAGGCTTTATTTCTAAAAAAGCAGCGGTTGGCACCGCTAAGGCTTCGTAAATAATGTCACCGCAATAATCAACCGCCTGGCCTGTTAATAACCCCTGCTTTAAGGCGACAAAACTAACGGTACAATCGGCCTTTACCGCACAAGCTAATACACAACCGGTATCGGCCTGAATACCAGACGGAATATCAATAGCAATCACCTTTACGGCTGTCGCATTAATCAGCCTAATAGCTTGTGCATAAAGCCCTGTGATGGGTCTTGATAATCCTATGCCAAATAAGGCATCAACCACCACATCGGCAGCGATAACTTGATCCTTATGAAATAAAATAACGTCACCCTTTATCTTTCGATAATGTTTATAAGCCAATAAGGCATCACCACTGAGCTTTTCAGGATCAATTAGACTGTAAACGACTACCTTTAAATTCGCTAATAAGGCGAGTCTTGCCACGATATAGCCATCGCCGGCATTGTTACCAGAGCCGCAAAAAATAGCAACCGATTGCATTTTTGGCCATTTATTATTCATACAGGCAAAAACAGCAATGCCTGCTTTATTCATTAACTCAAAACTACTTATGCCTTGAATGCTAATGGCTAATTGCTCTAACGCTCTTATCTGTTCAGCACGATAGAGGTTTATGGGCTCGTTTTGCATAAAATTAATCCTAAAAGTGTGCCGTTGTACCTTACCAAGGTACAATACAAGATAGGTACATAGTCAATCAACCATCATAAAATGATTAATAATACGAAAAGATTTCAAAAAATCAGTATTATAGACGCATTACAATAATTTATTAGCACTGCCATATCAGCACCTTTCCCGTGACCGACACAAAACATTTTTTTAGCCATAAAGGCCCTTTATCTACCGTCATATCGGGCTATCAACCCCGTGCTGCACAGCTAGAAATGGCGGATGCCATCGCCGATGCTATTGCAAGCAAACAAAATTTAATTGCCGAAGCAGGGACCGGAACCGGAAAAACCTTTGCCTATTTAGCACCTGCGATACTTTCAGGTAAAAAAACTATTATTTCAACTGGCACTAAAAATCTTCAAGATCAACTCTTTAACAAAGATTTACCGGTGATACGCAAGGCTATGAAAACGCCTTTTATGGCGGCCTTATTAAAAGGTAGAAGTAATTATTTATGTACTTACCGATTGCAAAACTCACTGACCTCAACACTAGGTTTTAGTAAGGAAGACGCTCAAGCCTTAGCAAAAATACACGCTTGGGCGAAACGAACCCAAACAGGCGATACCTCTGAAATGTCAGACGTATCTGAGACAAATCCCATTTGGTATCAAGCCACCTCAACTTTAGATAATTGTTTAGGGCAAGACTGCCCCGATTATGCGGACTGTTTTTTAGTCAAAGCACGAAAAAAAGCTCAAGAAGCTGATGTTTTAGTGGTTAACCATCATTTATTATGTGCGGACTGGTCACTGAGAGAAGGTGGCTTTGGCGAATTATTACCCAATGCTGAAGTAGTGATTATAGATGAGGCCCATCAATTAGCCGATACGGCCTCTAATTTTTTAGGTATCACCCTAGGTTCAAAACAGCTCAATGATCTATCCCAAGACTCTTTGATGGAATATTTTAAAGATGCCACCGACATTCCGGCTTTACGCACCGCCTGTGAAGATATGGAGCATGAAATTAAAGATTTGCGTTTAGCGTTTGGCATGGAGCTTAAACGCGGTGATTGGCAAGATATCGCTACTAATCCAAAACTTATGGCTGGTATACAGTCTGTAAAAGAACAATTACAACGCTTAACCGAACAATTAAAATTAGCCTCTGTTAAAACTAAAGCCCTAGAATCTTGTTATAAACGTGCTGAAGAGATCACTGGACAACTCGATCTGATTTTAGATGATCGTAGTGGCAAATGGATACGCTGGTATGAAATCCATAGAAAAACTTTTACCTTAAGCTTAACCCCCTTAGATATTGCCGCTGAATTTAACAGCTTTATGCAGCAACATAAAGCGGCATGGATTTTTACCTCAGCCACCTTGAGCATAGCCAACCGCTTCGATTATTTTGCTAACAATTTAGGGCTTACTGAAGCCCATCGAGTGAGTTGGGATAGTCCTTTTGACTACCCTAATCAATCTTTGTTTTATCACCCCAGAGGCTTGCCTCAACCTAACGACCCTAACTTTATACCGACAATTATCGACTTTGCCTTACCTGTTTTACAGGCCAGTCAAGGTCGAGCCTTTTTTTTATTTACCAGTCATCGTGCCCTTAATCAAGCCGCTGAGTTATTAGAAAAGAAGATCAAATATCCTTTATTTATTCAAGGCAGCCGCCCTAAAGCCTTATTATTAGAGCAATTTAAAGCCACTGATAATGCGGTATTATTAGGCACTTCCAGTTTTTGGGAAGGCGTAGATGTCAGAGGTGAAGCCTTATCCTGCGTGATTATTGATAAACTACCTTTTTCATCTCCTCGCGATCCCGTTTTAAAAGCCCGCTTAGAAGCCATGAGCCAACAAGGTAAAAATCCATTTTTTGAATATCAATTACCTACGGCGGTGATTGCCTTAAGACAAGGCATAGGCCGATTAATTCGCGATGTAACAGACCGAGGCGTATTGATGATCTGTGATCCACGCTTATTAAAAAAATCCTATGGCCAACTTTTTTTAGACAGTGTACCGGCAATGAAACGTACCCGAGATATTACAGATGTTCAGGCATTTTTTAAGCCAAAATGAACAGATTGCACCTCTATAGCTTTAACCATTATTAGAAAATATCCATTACCTTAGAACAAACTATGAAATTATTAGCGGTAGAAACAGCAACCGAAGCTTGTTCGGCTGCGTTGTATATAGATGGAGAAATCACTGAACGCTTTTCTTTGACTGCCAATGAACATACCAAGCTCATATTGCCTATGATCGACACACTAATGTCAGAGGCAGGCTTGCGTCCGCAACAACTGGATGCACTGGCCTTTGGTTGTGGCCCAGGCTCCTTTACCGGCGTTCGCATTGCTACTGGCGTTATTCAAGGCATTGCTTTTGGAGCTGATTTACCGGTAGTTCCTGTTTCGACCTTAGCGGCTATTGCTCAAGATTATTTTGATAGTAACGATACTATGCAGCAAAACACTGCATTTACGGCTATGGATGCACGTATGGGGGAAATATTCTGGGGCGTTTATCATCGTGATGAATTGGGCTATGCCGAGTTGATAGGTAAAGAAGTCGTCACTTTAGCGGATGCTATAGAATTTCCTGATTTAACCGGCGTAGGCTTAGGCTCAGGCTGGAGTGTTTATGAAGACAAACTGATGTTACGTTTAGCCGGAAAGGTCAATCATTATGAAGTGGATACTCGACCTAGAGCTCGAGCCATTGCTCGTTTAGGTGCGCGAGGCTTCGATTTGGGTCTTGCCGTAGCGGTTGAATTGGCAATGCCAGTTTATTTGCGTGATAAAGTCGCAAAAACAGAAGCAGAACGCCAAAATGTGGGTTAACTTAATCTATGACCTATTAAATTTGTCACCGCACTATTGGCTACGCCATTGACCTTGATATTCTTTTTAATAAAACTAACATAATTTTCGTGTAGATGACCATGAAAAATATGTTTAATACCCATTGCTTCCGCTAATTCACCAATAACATGAAAACCATGCCGATGAGAACCTGGTGCTTCATGTGATACTAGAATATCTGCTTTGAGTGATTTTAACGCCTCAAATTCATCATACCAAATGGCCGATTTGTATTTTAAGGTCATCTCGGATTGCTGAACTTTAATAGATTGATTATTTAGATAATGTTCTTTGCCTTGCCATTTGGGTGGTTGCGGTGGATACCATACTCTGCCTAAAAAAATCCCACCTAAACCAACAATTCTAAGTCCTGCAATTTCCGTTACTTTTAAATGCAAATTTTTATTAGCTAACGCTGAATTAAACAGATTATTATGTTTCTCAGGCGATTCAAAATCATGATTGCCGGCGATCCACCAAATATTAGTTAATCCAACAATTTCCTGCAAACAGTTTTCTAAAGGTGTTTCTAAATCATAATCACCCAACAGAACAACGGCCGCAGGCTGAAATCTATGAACAGCCGTAATCAATGGTTTAAAATTCCCATGTGGATCACCGGCAAAGAGTATTCTGTTGTCTTGGTTCATGTTGTTTGCGATCTATCTACCCACTTTTATTGCTTCAAACCTAAAACAATGCGTTGTAACCCAACAGACTCTAGTGATAAATATTGGATTAAAAAAGCATCATCCCAATATTAACGCCCCAATGCCGGCGGAGGGTTGCAACCCATACACATCAAGCTAAGCCCATCACATTGCGATGATGACAATGCCGGTCGGGGTTTGCAACCCATACGCATCAAGCTAAGCCCACCACATTGCGATGATGACAATGCCGGTCGGGGTTTGCAACCCCGATCGAAACGTTTAGATGCTTCATAACTTTCGAAACCTTAAACGTTAATAACGGGGTTGCAAACCCTGTCCAGCATGAGTTTTCGATCTATCTACCCACTTTTCAACCCAATATTAACGCCCCAATGCCAGCGGAGGGTTGCAACCCATACACATAAAGCTAAGCCCACCACATTGTGATGATGACAATGCCGGTCGGGGTTTGCAACCCCGATCGAAACGTTTAGATGCTTCATAACTTTCGAAACCTTAAACGTTAATAACGGGGTTATAAACCCCGTCACGCCTTGGTTAAAAAAAGCATCAACCCAATACTAAACGACTCTACTTACTTTTTAGTAACGATGTCCCGTGCTTTGTTAAAAGCGTCCCTAAAATCCAAATACACAGGCTTATCTGTCGTTAACATAAAATTTAACATTTCATGCTGAAGCTGATATTTAATATCACCTACCGCTAAAGCACCTACAGCGACAGCTCCTGGTGCATTAATGGCATTCAATAAAGGAGCGCCCGCATCGGTACGTTTAATACCTTCTATGCCTAATGGCGGCACCGCATTAACATCGCCAACCACTTTTAAGTTACGAGCGGCTTTTAGCACCTCTGAACTCAATACCTGAATACCCGCTTTTGCCGCACAAAAGATAATATCAACCTCGGCAATTAAGGTCGCCTTATCTTGCTCAGTACGAGCACATTCCCCTTTAAGCGTACAACCAAAGCGGCGATTAAATGATTTAGCCATATCCATAGCACTATCAAGCAATAAATGATCAACTAATGTAGTATCAGCACCCGCTAATGAAGCAATTATTCCGGTAGCAATACCAACGGGACCTGTTCCGCCAAAGACTAATACACGGCAGTCTTTTAATTCTTTACCGTGTTGTATTTTTAACGTCTGTTCAACACAAGCCACTAACGCAGCCGCTGTTGTAAAGGCACCACTAGGATCAGCAAAAACAGATATTTCAAAAGGAGGCACCATCGCTTGATGACAGGCTTCCAACATATCCATAGCCAATCCTAAGTCGCGGCCACCGATAAATAGTCCCGTACGTTTTATGCCAGCAGGACCTCGTGAAAAAATAGCATCTTGAGTGAGACTATAAACACGGTCTAATTTGACATTGTTATAGGGCATAAGCACATCAAACCCTGCATCCATAGCCATATTAATATCAAATGGGCTATTGTTTGGCATCGGGTCCAGCATGTGAAGAATGCTGCGTTTTTGCATTAAAGCTCCTTTATAATTTCACGACTAAAGTAAAAACCTAGCATTTAGCGGCTAGTTTCCATATAGTCTCTAGCTACTTCAAAAGCATGTTCAAAATGTAAATACACCGGTTTATCGGTATTAAGCATTTTCTTTAATAAACGATTTTGTGTATGGTATTTAATATTGCCGATAGCTAAGGCACCGATGCCAACAGCCTGACTATTTGAACCTTGAATAGGTGTGCCATTATGAAATGCATCAACACCTGCAATACCTGATGGTGGTACGGCATTAACATCAGCAGCCACTTTTAATTGGGGGGCGCTAGCAATCAACTCTGCACTTAACAACTCAATACCTGCCGCACCTGTTGCAAAAACTACATCTGCAGTTTTCATGTATTCAGCTTTATCGGCATCCGCACCGGCTAAAATGGTAATTTTACCATCACCAAACTCGCTGTTACACATATCAGCAACATGTTGAGCCTTCTCTAATTGTCTACCGATAATCATAACATTAGCCCCTGCTTGAGCAGCAATAACTGCAGCAGCCTGGCCTACAGGCCCTGTACCGCCTAAAGCGAGTACAGTTTTACCTGCTAGTGTAGTATTAAATTTGGTAATTAACTCATGCTCTGCTGCTGCTACCATACCAGCAGCGGTAGTAAAAGCACCACTAGGGTCAGCAAACACCGAGACTTCAAAAGGTGGGATCATTGAGCGCTTGGCAGTTTTAAGCATATCCATCGCTTGTTTAGTATCACGCCCACCAATAAAAATCCCTGTACGCTTTAAATTTTTAGCACTACGTGAAAAGATAGCATCTTGAACTAAGCCCTGCACTTCACTCGCTTCAACATTAATATAAGGTAATGCTGAAACCCAACCTGCATCCATTGCCATATTGACATCAAAAGGACTTAAATTTTTAGCGGTGGTTAGCATGTGTAAAATAAACGGTTTTTCCATAATGACTCCTCGTTGTGTTAATCCGCTAGCAACATAATATTGAATAGCTATAGAGTACAACCTTATTAGTAAGATTAAATTAAAGCTCACATAAAGAACGGTCTAACTTCAATGATTCATTGATCTATGTTAATAGCCTGTTGCGCTAGTATAAAAGAAAAAATGACAGAATCACAATGTACTAAGCAATTTAAAGCTAATTGTATGAAATTTTTTACTCAGTAATGTTTTTGTGAGCAAGTTAGTGCTCAACAAACATTTTTAGCGCTGTTTTTTGCGGTCATCTTTAGTCACTCAAGATTATTCATAGCCAATATCATCATTCCCGTAACGAATGTGTCGGGTTATGCTATCGCTAACCCGACCTACGCGACTAAAATCACAGATTAATCTACAGCCCATCGACAAATTCACTCCTAGTGAGAATAGACACTTTTTCTAAATACCGCCATAGCACTTACACTCTGGTTTCCAAGCGTTGCTTAGTCACTAACCCTAACAGCATGCTCGAACGATAGGGGCGACAGCTTTTGCTTACATAACAAATAGTTAGAAAATACGCCAGTCGTAATATATAGAACCCTTAATTGATGACTAATATTTTTTATCATCGAAAATACATTAGCAATAATTTAAGAATAATTATATTATCTGTTAGAAGCGACGCAAAGAGTTTTAGTTTTAATCTGTCGGTAATCATAGGCGACCTCATGTTTCTTTGTTACATCTCAAGCTACACAACTACATGGATATTATATTATTATCACTATCAATCAAGAGGTCGACATGAGCTGGTTTAATCGAACACAAAAAGCCTCACTTAGTATTGATATTAGTGTATCGGCAATTAAGTTATTGGAGTTATCTCGAACAGGCAATGGTTATCGAGTTGAACATTTTTCCATCATCAGCTTACCTCATGACTTTGCCATGCAGAAAAAAATATCATCAACTATTTTAGCTGAGGGCATTAAAAAAGCTTGGGAAGAATCTGGATCTACATTAAAGCAAGCCGTAGTGGCCGTCTCAGAATCTGCAATTATGACAAAAACAATAAGTTTGCCCGCATCATTAACGGACGATGAAATAGAAGAAGAACTTATTATGAGTGCAGACCAATATTTACCTTATTCACTAGATGATCTTTATTTCGATTATGCCGTACAAAACATCAATAAAAATAATCCAGAGATGGTTGATGTGTTACTGGTGGCCTCTCGACGAGAAAATGTAGATAATCGTATTGAGGCGCTGTCACTCGCGGGTTTAAAAGCCTCTATTGTCGATGTGGAAGCTTATGCGATGAGAAATGCTTTTTCAATACTACCGACTCCGAGTCCTGACATAAACGTCGATAAAACGATAGCCCTAATCGACATAGGCTCAACCATTACGTCATTAACTATTTTATATAACGGCGATGTTATTTATACCGGCAGCCAAAGCGTTGGCGGAAAACAGTTAACCGAAGAAATTCAGCATCATTATAACATTTCTTATGAAAAGGCCGGGCTAGCAAAAAAACAAGGCGGCTTACCTGATAACTATGATGAACTCATACTCTATCCTTTTCAAAAATTATTGGTTCAGAAAATTCAGCGTGCTTTACAAGCATTTACCTCCTCCAACACCAATAGAAGTATTGATCGTATATTACTAGCAGGCGGCTGTGCTTCAATGACCAACATTGATAAAGTAGTAGAGAGCCATTTAAACATACCCGTTAAGATCGCTAACCCTTTTATCAATATGTCTCTATCTCAACATATTGACTTGCAAGCTTTCTATCAAAAAGCCCCATCGTTGATGCTTGCATGCGGTCTTGCCCTGCGAGGTTTCGACGCATGACTAAAATCAATTTATTGCCTTGGCGAGAAGTCCGACGCAAACAAAAGCAAAAAGACTTCATTAATTCCATGGAGCTTGCAGCGCTGATAGGCGTACTTATTATTGGCCTGATTCATTCCAGTATTGAAGGACTTAAATCCTATCAAAAACAAAGAAACCAAATACTGCAAAATGAAATCGTGGTATTGGATAAAAAAATAATACAAATCAAGGATCTTGAAGAAAAGAAAAAACAATTACAGGCGAAAATCAATCTAATTCAACAGCTGCAAGAAAGTCGTCCGGAAACTGTACATTTATTTGATGAAATTCCAAAAATCACTCCAGAAGGTATTTTTCTTACAAAATTCACACAAGTCGGCTCTGAACTTACCTTTGAGGGTAAATCAGAATCTAATGCCCGCATTTCTGCCTTTATGAAAGCAATAGATCAGTCATTGTGGTTACAAAAACCCACATTAGCCGTCATTAAATCTTCCGACAAAAAAGACACCGACTCATTAAGCGATTTCAAGCTCAATGCCCTACAAGGCAAACAAAATAATGTTGCTGAATCAGGAGTCAGTTATGAATCTTCAAGAAATTAATTGGGATTTTAATACGGCAGGCAATTGGCCTTCAGTTATTAAGGCATCCCTATTAGGAATAATAGTCATTACCGTCATCGCTATTGGCTTTTATTACGACACCTCGGACGAGTTATCAAGCCTAGATTATGAAAAGCAAAAAGAACAATCCTTAAAAATAGAATTCAAAGATAAGCAAAAAAAAGCCATTAATCTTCAAGATTATCAAGAACAATTAACACAAATTGAAGCCTCACTGTATCAAATGATCCGGCAACTACCTACCGAAGAAGAAGTCGCAAGCTTATTGGTGGATATTTCTCAAACAGGATTAGCTAACGGCCTGAATTTTAAATTATTCAAACCTGATGCGCCTATTAATAAAGATTTCTATTCAGAATTACCTATATCTATTCAAGTTTCAGGCCATTACGGGCAGCTTGCTATGTTTATCAGCGGCTTAGCGTCACTACCTCGAATTGTCACCCTACATAATATTAGCATTGTTCCTGACGGCAAAGAGGGTAATTTACTGATGAGCGCTGTCATCAAGATTTATAACGAAAGTAAACATTTTGTCTCTACAGACAGTGCCAAGAAAAAGAGGAGCAATAAATAATGTTAAGGCATCAATCATATCAATTAGATTACCCTAGATTATTTTTTCATATCAATAACGGCTTCTGTTTGGTTTTATTGGCGGCATGCGGTAATAACAATTTTTCCGACCTAAATGCCTATATCTCAGAGGTTAAGGCTCAACCTAAAGTCGCTATTGAATCATTACCCGAAACCAAGCCGGTAGTGCCTTTTACATTTAACCCAGAAGGTTTACGAGACCCATTCAAAGCCTTGCTACCAGCAGGCAAAAATGAACTAACCGAACCCTTATCAGGCGGTATTCAACCTGACATATCTCGTCATAAAGAAGATCTTGAGGCGTTTCCCTTAGAAACATTAAAAATGGTCGGCACCTTAACGATGAAATCAATCTTATGGGGATTAGTCAAATCCGATGACGGCACTATTCATCGCGTTCAGGTGGGTAACTATATGGGCAAAAACTTCGGAAAAATAACCCGTATCAGCCTCGATAAAATCGAACTCATGGAAATAGTTCCCGATAAACCTGGCACATGGACTGAACAGCAAACATCACTAAGATTATTCGAATGATTTTTGGAGTCATTAATGAACACTACGCAAAATAATATGATGTTGACTACTATGAAACGACAACCATTGATTTATAAGTTCATAGCTTTGTTTATCTTAATGGCCTCATGTACAACCGTTAATGCGAGCAATGTAGCTATTTCGGGCATCACCTTTACGATGCTTGCCAGCGACCAATTACAAATTCAAATAGATCTGACAGGGCCGGCTATCGAACCTAAAGTTTTTCGCACCGATAATCCTGCACGTATTGCCCTAGACTTTACCAATGTAAAAAATGCCTTAACTAAAAAAAACTTCACGTTTAACCAAGGTGCTGTCACTAGCCTTTATGTGGCAGAAGCGGCTAATAGAGTGCGTATTGTTGTTAATCTACTTGAAGCAACCCCGTTTACCACTAAAGTAATCGGTAATAAAGTCTTACTCACATTAAATCAAACTCGCTTAGAGACTATAAATCCTGCCCCAAAAAACGTACTTTTAACAGAAAAACCGCAAGCATCAGACTTAATACCTAAACAAACGATTAGTGGTTTTGATTTTAAACGGGGTGATAAAGGTGAAGGTCGCTTATTTATTTATTTGGCTAATCCAAATACCTTAGCTAATTCGAAAATAGATGCCGGTAAAGTCATCGTCAACTTAACAAACACTCATTTACCAGAAAATTTAACCAAATCACTAGATGTGTCTGAGTTTGGAACCCCTATTAAATCTATTAAAACCGTTTCAACTCATCAGAACACTCAAATTACCATAAGTACCCTAAATGAATTGTATGATTACTCATTATTTCAATCTGAGGGCTTATTAACTATTGAGTTTAGGCCGTTAAGCTATGAAGAAAAAGCAGCCTTGGATCGAGCACGCGTCAAATATACCGGCGATAGATTATCTCTAAACTTTCAAGATATAGAAATTCGTAGCGTTATTGCCATACTGGCCGAATTTACCAAACAAAACGTAGTCGCTGGTGATGATGTAACCGGCAATATTACCTTAAAGCTTGATGATGTCCCTTGGGATGAAGCGCTAGATTTTATTATGATGACCAAGGAACTAGGTAAATTTGAAAGCGGCAATGTCACGTTAATTTCACCACTGGATAAAATTAAAGATTATAAGAAAAAACAACAAGAAACAGCCGCTGTAGTAGAACAAATAGACCCGCTAATTACTGAGTATATTAAAATTGATTATGCAAGAGCCGAAAACATTAGAAACGTACTCAACGGTCGAGATACCGGCGTATTTGGTAGCTGCGGAGCGCCTCAATTAGCCACGCAAGGAGCGGGCGGACAAATGGGCATGGGGGGGCAATCCGGATCTCAAAATGGAATGGGCGTTATGAACCAAGGGGCTATGGCCCAAGCAGGAGCAATAGGCCAAACCGGATCCGGCTCTCAAGAAAAGAATTCAGGATTTGGATTTCTTTCTACTCGTGGCTCTACTGTCGTCGATACTAGAACTAATACCTTAATTGTTAGGGAAACAACAAAGCGTTTAGAAGATATCAAAAAACTCATACACAAACTTGATATTCCTGTGCGCCAAGTCATGATTGAAGCACGAGTGGCCATTGCCAGCACTAATTTTACACAAAACTTAGGGGTTAAATTTGGTGCAGCAAAATCAAAAAGCAATCCTTTTGCCATTGGCGGCACCTTAACCTCAGTTGCACCAACGACGGGTACAACAGCAGCCAATAATAATCTATTGGTAGATTTAGGGGCGGCAGCCATCGCTGGCAGTCCTCCTGCCGCATTGGGCATGACCCTAGCCAGTGGCGCAGATTATGTATTAAATCTTGAACTTCAGGCATTGCAAGCAGAAGGTAAAGCCGAAATATTATCCAACCCTAGGGTAATGACTATGGATCGCTGTACTGCGGCAATGATGCAGGGGGTTGAAATTCCAGTCACCACACCTGCCGCTTTAGGTAGTCCGCCTACTACAACCTATACACCTGCCGTACTTGAGCTGGACGTCACACCGCAGATTACGCCCAACGGATCAGTCATTATGAATTTACTGGTTAAAAAAGATTCTCAGAACACCAACACCAACCCAGTATCCGGAAATCCAGGTATTGATACTCGGCAAGTAAAAACATCCGTACTGGTCGAGGATGGTGAAACCGTGGTGTTAGGCGGGGTCTATGAAAACCAAAACACCTCCGGTAAAAATAAAATCCCCTTTTTCGCCGACTTGCCAGGCATTGGTTTTCTATTTACCAATTCAACCTTTAATAAGATTAATACGGAATTATTAATCTTTATTACCCCAAAAATCATTAAAAATAATGCAGAAACTAATTGATGGTTTCAACTGAGCTCAAAAAAGAGGATAATCGTCACCTTTTAAGCTTTAATCTTAATTGTTTCAATCGAAATGTGATTTCACGCTGTGATAATTCACTCTGCTTATTGAACTCTTCAACAATGATGAAGATTAACTAAGACGATAGTTCTAGAGAACTATTAACTTTTAATAATGCCCTAAACGGGGAATTTTAGACCAGCACGGTATTTTGATGACAAGATCAGAGAATATATATTTAGTTGGCCTTATGGGTGCAGGAAAAACCACGATAGGCCGCCAATTGGCAAAATCACTGACAGTGCCTTTTTATGACAGCGATAAAGCCATTGAAGAAAGCACCGGAGTAGATATCCCAACTATTTTTGAATTTGAAGGGGAAGAAGGCTTCAGGGATCGTGAACAAAAAATGATACAGCAATTGACCAAGCTAGAAGGCATCGTCATGGCCACCGGTGGTGGAGCTGTTTTACGTGATGAAAATCGTCGCTTATTAAAAGAAAACGGCTTTATAGTCTATTTGCAATGTTCTGTAGAACGCATATTGGAACGTACACGTAGAGATACTCAAAGACCGTTATTAAAAACTGAAAATCCCAGAGAGCGTATAGAAACTTTATTCACAGAGCGTGAGCATCTTTATTTGTCATGCGCTGACTTTATTATTGATACCGGCACACTACAAAGCAAAAATGTGGTCAGTCTAATCTTAGAAGAATACCAATCTGCTAATCGCTGATGTTGATGAAAAAATTAATGGTCGCACTGGGGGATCGTAGTTACCCCATTTATATTGGCGCAGGCTTACTTAACCAAGAACAACTTTATACGCAGCATATTAAGTCTAAACAAGTTATCGTTATTACCAATAGCACCATTGCGCCTTTGTATTTAGATCAGGTTCTCAATAACTTACAAAACTTTACGGTTGAAACGCTGATATTACCTGATGGTGAGCAGTTTAAAACCCTAGACTATGTCACGCAAATATTTGATAAATTGCTAAGCTGTAAATTTAGCCGTAACGCCACCTTGATTGCTTTAGGTGGTGGCGTTATTGGTGACATGGGTGGCTTTTCTGCGGCCTGCTACCAACGTGGCATCGCTTTTATACAGATACCCACCACCCTTTTAGCGCAAGTCGATTCTTCAGTGGGCGGTAAAACGGGCGTTAATCATCCCTTGGGTAAAAACATGATCGGTGCTTTTTATCAGCCCCTATGTGTTATCGCAGATGCTGATGTACTTAACACCTTAGATGATCGACAACTCTCGGCAGGTTTAGCCGAAGTGATTAAATATGGTCTTATCAGAGATATTGAGTTTTTTGAATGGCTAGAACAAAACATCGAGCTGTTATTGGCTAGAGATAAAGCCGCCTTAGCTTTTGCCATTGAAAGATCGTGCCTTAATAAAGCCCAGATTGTCGCTGAAGATGAAACAGAAACAGGCATTAGAGCCACACTCAATTTAGGCCATACTTTTGGTCATGCCATTGAAACCGGTACAGGCTATGGCACTTATCTTCATGGTGAAGCCGTATCTATTGGTACTTGCCAAGCTGCGGATCTTTCCAGAAGAAAAGGCTGGCTAACCGATGCCGATGTAGAGCGAATTATCGCTTTATTCAAAAAAGCCAACTTACCCGTCAATCCACCTAAACAACTCGATAGTGATCAATTTTTAGAACTGATGGCCGTCGACAAGAAAAATATTGACGGAAACATTAGATTGATTTTATTAACAGCAATTGGCGCTGCTACCTTACCTGTCGGTATCGATGCATTATTATTAGAGCAAACGCTTAAATCTTATGGCAGATGACTTTTAGTCATATTGGATAAACTAGTGCTCTGCACGACACACCATACTTAGCTTAGCATAGCTCACTGCCCACAGTTAAGTAATCTGTGCCTGGAGTAAAACAGCTTCAGCTGTTTTAAAACGCAATAGCTGAAGCTATTCCACTCCAAGTTTTTACTATTTTCTCTTAACTGTGGGCAGTGTAGCATAGCTCCACTCACATAACTTTAGCAGCCAACTCATGACAGTATTAAAAAACGATATCTTTATCAAAGCGCTATTAAAACAACCTGTTGATCGCACTCCCGTATGGATGATGCGTCAAGCTGGACGGTATTTACCCGAATACCGAAAAATCAGAGAGCAAGCCGGTAGTTTTTTAAACTTGTGTACCAATCCTGAGTTAGCCTGCGAAGTAACGCTGCAACCTTTACGACGCTTTGATTTTGATGCAGCCATTTTATTTTCAGATATCTTAACCATTCCTGACGCCATGGGCTTAGGTCTTTACTTTACAGAAGGTGAAGGCCCTAAATTTAAGCACCCCATCGTTAGCGCGGCCGACATAAAGAAACTACCCATTCCTGACCCCGACACTGACTTACGTTATGTTGTTGATGCCGTGCGCTTGATTAGAAAAACCTTGCAAGGTAGTGTGCCCTTAATTGGCTTTTCTGGGAGTCCTTGGACCTTAGCCACCTATATGGTTGAAGGCAGCAGCAGCAAAAGCTTTCAAAAAGTAAAAGGCTTAATGTACGAGCAACCTAAATTAATGCATGAAATGCTTGATAAACTAGCGCTATCCGTCGCCAGCTATTTAAATGCGCAAATTGAAGCCGGTGCTCAAGCGGTCATGTTATTTGATACCTGGGGCGGCATGTTGAGCTCTGAGGATTATATTGAATTCTCATTGCATTACGCCAAACAAGTTCGCTCTTTGCTTAAAACCGATGTGGCTGGGCAACAAGTTCCCACCATCTTATTTACCAAAGGGGGGGGGCTATGGTTAGAGACTATGGCAGATAGCGGTTATGATGCCTTAGGCTTAGACTGGCAAACCGACATACAAAAAGCGAGAGCCAGAGTCGGCGATAAAGTCGCGCTACAAGGCAATATGGATCCTGTTTCACTCTATGCGAAACCCGACATCATCGTCGATAAAGTTAAAAGTATTTTACATAAATACGGCAATGGTTCAGGCCATGTATTTAACCTAGGACATGGCATTTTACCGGATATTAATCCAGATCATGTTAAAGCTATGGTAGATGCCGTACATGAATTTAGCCCTGCTTATCATCCTTAAGTATTCAGGAGATCATTATGAACTTTTTAAAAGCGCTACTCGTTATTGCCTTATTTAGCAGCACTGCAAGAGCCGAGCCACCTAAACCGGTAGACATTACCGTTTACAGAAGCGCAAGTTGTAGTTGTTGTGGCAAGTGGCTAGAGCATTTAAAAGCCAATAATTTTAATGTTAAAGACATCGTCATGGAGGACGTACTACCTATTAAACAGAAACACGGTATTACCGATAAATTAGCCTCTTGTCATACCGCATTAGTCGGCGACTATGTCATTGAAGGACATGTATCCGCTAACGACATCATGAAACTACTAAAATCTAAACCTAAAGTAATCGGCCTAGCCGTTCCTGGCATGGTAAACGGATCACCCGGCATGGAAATGGGCGACCATAAAAATGCTTATGAAGTAATGAGTTTTGATAAAGATCAAAAAACGGCCGTCTTTAGCAGTTATGCAGCATCAAAATAATGGCTACCAACTTAAGCCGGGACAGATAACTTTCTGGGAACGCCGAGCCCCAGCTCGGCACGGGATAGTCAAGCCGATGACTGACTACGCCGAGCTGGGGCTCAGCGCTCCCGAAATCAATAGGCCAGCTTTATTTATCTGTCGCGCTTTAAATGGGTAGCCATACTCGCTAAGTAGTTGAATCTACTCGCCGACCTAAGTTATCTACAAAACCTGTGGATAACTCTGTGGGCAAAGGCTTTATAGACGCGCTAACTCTATAATTTTTAGCTAAGTTTCTTAGATTGTACAATCTTTATACAATCGCTTTCTACAATAGAAAATCAATGACTTACAATTAATTTCGTGGCCAATATTCAAGAAAGCTCTGACAATTCCCGGCCTTATAGTTATCAATATCACTCTGTGTGTAACTTAATGAAAATCTTTTCAGGTTTTTATGTTGTCAAGAGCTTATTTAACAAATGATCGAGTTAATTAACACTGCTCACCCTTCCCTATCATTCTGCCCATATAGATAGAGCTAGAACTAAAGAAAAGCTCAAAACATGAACTGATTAAGGAACGTGCATAAAATAACTTAGCAAAGAAAAAAACCCTGACATATCGTAATAGATTTAATTGATCATTAGCGCCATAATTGGTATCATTTCTGTAAGCTATAACAGACTAATTCGCTATTATCATGATACATATATTTATTAACCTGCTAAGCACAGATTTCCCTAGGGAGGGGGCAGTAGTAGGCCAACTCGCATCACAAGTTATCCTTACAAAGGATCAACTAAAAAAAATCAAAACAACACTTCAAATCCTCTATAACGATCATGTAGATGCAATGATCTTGCTTAATAACAACGGTTTTTAAGCAAGTAGCCTCCATGAACACCGTGAAACCTAGGAAATAAGCGCCAAAAAACCCCGATTTTTCGTTACTCCATCGAGGCTACTTGCTGGAGCGACAATGAAAACAGTCAAAGCATGATTGATTTGCGACTAATTAAGACGGTATATTTTAATAAACACTTATGACAAACAAATGCTCCATCATCAGCGAATTCTTATTAAAAATATGCTTGGTCATTTTTATGATGATTCATTATGGTGATGCGACGGCTACGGAATACATTACTGAGCGTGCTTACTTTGAAGACCCAAGCAATTCGCTGACTATCGAGCAAATCAAACAACAAACCTTCACGCCCTACCAAGAAGTGCTGATGGGCGGTTATAAAACGGGAACTTACTGGTTAAAATTAACCATGCCTGCCAGTCATCAAGAATTGGTTCTTAAAGTCAGACCACCGTTTACCAATGAAATCGAGGTTTTCGATCCCGCCTCACCTGAGAAAAAGCAAGTGACGGGGTCGGACTACCCCTTAAATTCTTCAAGTATTGATGCCTTCAGTTTTAACGTGTTATTGCCAGTCTATGGCCAAGACCGAGAACTTTATATCAGAATTAAATCAAAGCAGAGTTATCTAGTCTACGTAGAAATTATGCCTTTAGCTCAATATCAGCATATTGACCATATAGAACAGTTTATTTATACAGCTTACGCCACGTTCACATTAATAAGCGCTATTTTGCTATTCCTGACTTGGATAATAACTAAAGAAAGGTTACTTGGCATTTTTATAATCCAACAATTGACTATCTTTCTACATACCATCTTCAAAGTAGGCTTAGTCAGAATAGTGTTTGATACCTATAGTCATAATCATCAGATTAGTTATGTTAGCTCGCTGCTTACGCTGTTTATTCCTCTGGTTTCGGCCTTGGGAAGCAAGTTTCTTTTAGAAGACTATGGCTTGAAGGCGAACTATAAAAAAGCCTTCAATTTTTACATTTTCAGTTCGCTGGCTATTATCGCACTCTATTTAATGGGCTCAGCTATTGCTCTGAAAATTAACATACTATTGACGTTGACATTAGTTTTGTTTCTCTGGGTTACCTCAATATTGGGTATCAACAAGGATGTTTCTCTAATAAAGCTTAATGATCACCCTCTAAAAATACTTCAAATCTTTTATGGCGTTACTTTAATAGTTTGGGCATTTGCTATATTGACACTTTTAGGCTTCACTCACTCAGCTAATATAGCAATTTATTCTATATTTGTACTCGGCATAATGAGTGGACTTTTTTTCTTTATATTTTTGCAATACCGCGCTAACTACGAAAAAGCCGTCACCTTGTCGCTGTTATACGAAAAAGAAAAACTCGCCGCGACCTTAGAACAAAGCCAATCTTCAATCATAATTACCAACCTTGACGCCACTATTGAATATGTCAATCAGGCCTTCGTTAACACTACGGGCTACAGTCGCGAGGAGATCATTGGCCAAAAACCCAGCCTATTAAAATCCACCAAGACCCCCAGAGCCACTTATGATGCCATGTGGGCGGCCTTGTTAGACGGTAAAGCTTGGCAAGGTGAAGTTATCAATCTCAACAAACAGGGCGAGGAATTTATAGAGCTGACCTGGATTTCACCGATACGGAAAGCCGATGGTACTATCCGCCATTATTTAGGCGTTAAAGAAAACATCACCGAACGCAAACAAAAAGATGCCTTACTGTTAGCGGCTAAAGAGCGTGCTGAAAACTTAACCAAATCAAAATCGCAGTTTCTGGCCAATATGTCTCATGAAATTCGTACACCAATGGCCGCGATTATTGGCTTCTCTGATTTAGCCTTGTTGATAGACATGCCCACCAAGGTTAATGAGTATGTAAAAAATATCAATAGCGCCTCTAACCATTTGCTGACGATTCTGAATGATATTCTGGATATGTCTAAGCTAGAGGCAGGACAGATGTCGCTTAAGTTAACGAGCTTTAAGCTGGCTGATTTACAGGAGACCATGTACGGCTTATTAATGAATACTGCACAAACCAAAGGCTTGACGCTTAACATTGACATAGCACCTTCAGTGCCGAAAGTACTGATCGGTGATAGCTTGCGTTTAAAACAAGTACTCATTAATCTACTGGGCAATGCCATCAAGTTTACTGGACAAGGTTCGGTGACATTGAGTATTAGCCTACTAAAACTCACAGCCAGCGAAGCACGTTTATTATTTGCGGTCACTGATACGGGTATCGGTATCAGTGCAGAGCAACAAGACAAGTTGTTTCAACCGTTTAGTCAAGCCGATGATGGTTTCGACAGGCATTTTGAAGGCACAGGCTTAGGACTCGCCATCAGCCAAGATCTAGTGCGACTGATGTCTGGCAGTATTAACCTATGTTTAACACTATTTTCCTGTTTTTGGCCTCGAGCCTAATATAATATTTTGATTTATAACGGATTTTATTTAAAGTATTTTTGTAGTGCCATTATCGTAGTCATAAAATTGCTTATTTAG
>Ga0214235_1000307_pt1 | contig 22679 bp, 26 predicted proteins | sample TroBogypolimnion_2_FD_153073 | JGI IMG/M metagenome (GOLD analysis project Ga0214235, IMG submission 153073) | Freshwater microbial communities from Trout Bog Lake, WI - 15JUL2008 hypolimnion | ecosystem: Environmental > Aquatic > Freshwater > Lake > Hypolimnion/Profundal zone ... | reverse complement strand
TCTACTTGCTCAACCACAGATAATTTAAAAGCCAGCGTGTAATCTCGCTGTGTCCGCTTGATATCAGTTCCCATTTGACTCTCCTTGATTTGATTCAAAAAGTGTCAATCTATTTCAGGACGGGACACCATCATAAAAAAAGCCCAGCATGCTGGGCTTTTCATTTTCTATTTAAAACTACTTAAATTTCTCTTCGTTCACAATCTTTTCTAGTAGCTTCTTGAATTCAGGGCCAACTTCAGGGTGACGTAACCCTAAACGCACTGTCGCTTCCATATAGCCTGCTTTAGAGCCGCAATCATAGCGAACACCATCATAGCGATATGCCAAAATTTGCTCTTCCGCTAGCAAGGCTGAAATGCCATCTGTTAGTTGAATCTCGCCACCAGCACCAGGCTTCACTTTATCCAAATGATGGAAAATTCTTGGCGTTAAAATATAACGCCCAACAACGCCCAATGTTGATGGCGCTTCTTCTGGCTTTGGTTTTTCTACAATACCTGAGACCTGCTCAATTTGCTCATTTACTGGCGTTGTTGCCACAATACCGTAACTTTTGGTTTGTTCACGAGGTACATTCTGAACACCTAACAATGAGCAACGATAATAGTCGTAAGCCTCAACCATTTGCTTCATAACGGGCACTTTGCCATCCAACAAGTCATCTGCAAGAAGCACAGCAAAAGGCTCATCATTTACCACTGGTCTTGCAATACGTACCGCATGACCCAGACCTAAAGCCTGTGATTGACGTATATAAATACAATTTACATGCTTGGGAATAATGTTCTGAACAATTTTCAGAAGCTCTGTTTTGCCATTACGATAAAGCTCATTCTCTAGCTCATAAGCCATATCGAAATGATCTGGTATTGCCCTTTTATTACGTCCGATAATAAATACTAAGTCAGTAATACCTGCATCAATTGCCTCTTCAACCGCATACTGAATCAAAGGCTTATCGATAATTGGCAACATCTCCTTTGGATTAGCTTTGGTCGCTGGCAAAAATCGCGTTCCAAGACCCGCAACAGGGAAAACTGCTTTTGTAACTTTCTTCATAGCGCTACCTTTAGTGTTCATTTCGTATTAATCAGTCATCTTAACCTGACATTTCGATTTCAATTCATCGGTCAGATGTGGAGCTAAGATTTGCAACATTTGTGCGAACACTTTCGGATTTCCTGCAGCAATATTTCCAGTTTCTATCCAAGTCTCATTGCCTTCAAAATCGCCTACAATGCCGCCCGCCTCTTGCACTAACAATGCACCTGCAGCGATATCCCATTTAGACAAACCAATTTCCCAGAAACCATCAAACCATCCAGCCGCCACATAGGCTAAATCAAGTGCTGCTGAACCAGGGCGACGTAGACCTGCTGTGTTTTTAATCATATCTTTAAACATACCTAGATAAGTATCTAAATGTTTAAAATCACGGAATGGAAAACCAGTACCTATCATTGCACTTTGAAGTTTAGCGCGATTACTCACACGAATACGTTTGTCATTTAAAAATGCACCGCGCCCGCGCGTCGCAGTAAACAAATCATTACGGCTTGGATCATACACAACTGCTTGCTCCAACTGCCCGCGACTCATTAATGCAATCGAGACTGAATACTGCTCAAAACCATGTAAGAAATTCGTTGTGCCATCTAATGGATCAATAATCCAAACATGCTCGGCGTCTGTTCTATCATTCCCGCTTTCCTCACCAATAAAGCCGTGGTCTGGATAGGCCTCTTGAAGTGTTTCAATAATTGCACGCTCTGATGCATGGTCGACTTCACTCACGAAGTCGTTGTAATTTTTACTATGTACTTTAATCGCACCTATATCTTGAGAGGCGCGATTGATAATGGTGCCAGCACGGCGCGCGGCTTTTACCGCATTCGTAAGCATTGGATGCATGTCTATTTTCCATTGTTGCCTGATATCGAATCTCGAAATCTATGTAGTAAATCTACATGAGGCATGATTAAAGAGCTGTTAAAATGTCATTTTAATGCTTTATGCCATGACTTCCAAACTTAACTTACTAAATAATTTTCGTATTGTGCTCTGCCAAACTAGCCACCCTGGCAATATTGGTTCAGCAGCACGCGCGATGAAAACCATGGGGCTCAGCCAACTCTACTTGGTACAACCTAAACACTTCCCAGACAATGAAGCCAACGCGCTTGCGTGTGGCGCTGTTGACTTGCTAGAGAACGCAGTGGTTTGCGATACATTAGAAGATGCTCTAAAAGGTTGTGCCGTCGCCATTGGAATGAGCGCCCGCAAACGCCAGCTTTCTCATGAGCTCATGTCAGCGCGAGAAGCAGCAACAAAAGCAGAAAATATTGCAAAAGGTGAGCAAACTGTAGCTTTGGTGTTTGGTACAGAAATGAGCGGTCTTTCAAATAGAGAGCTAGACCTTTGCCAATTACTTGCGATGATTCCTACCAATCCTGATTTCTCATCGCTGAATGTCGCTGCAGCCGTCCAAGTGATGTGCTATGAACTCCGCATGGCAGCAGGCGAGAACAATATTGAGAAAACCACTAACAAAGTACTTCTTGCGACGAGTGAAGAGATTGAAGGCTTTTATCAGCACCTAGAAGAAACACTGATAAAGGTTGGATTTTTAAATCCCAAAGAACCTAAAAAGCTGATGCAGCGAGTTCGCCGAATTTACGCACGTGCCAGCCTAGAAAAAGAAGAAGTAAACATTTTGCGTGGTATATTAAAACTTACGCAAAACCCAAGAAGCTTTAGCGATAAAGAGTAAAGAATAATGTTTAAGCATATTAAAGAAGATATTTCTGTTGTATTCGAACGAGACCCAGCAGCTAGAACGCATTGGGAAATCATCACCACATACCCTGGCGTGCATGCGCTTATCATTCATCGCCTTTCAAATTGGATTTGGAGCAAACGCTTCTTCTGGATTGCACGCTTTATTTCACACATCGGACGCTGGCTAACGGGGATTGAAATTCATCCTGGTGCGACTATAGGTCGTCGCGTATTTATCGATCACGGCATGGGTGTTGTGATTGGCGAAACCGCTGTCATCGGCGACGATTGTACGCTTTATCATGGCGTTACTCTTGGCGGCACCTCATGGAATAAAGGAAAACGCCATCCAACACTAGAGCAAGGCGTCGTCATTGGCGCGGGCGCAAAAGTTTTAGGCCCAATCATCATTGGAAAAGGCGCTAAAATAGGTTCAAATGCTGTAGTCGTCAAAGACGTTCCAGAGAATGCGACTGCGGTTGGCATCCCCGCTCGCATACTTGAGCAAGAAACCAATAAACAGCGCGATGATATGGCTGAAAAAATTGGCTTCTCAGCTTATGCTGTGAGCGACAATGCAAATGACCCGATGACCAAAGCCATTCATGCATTACTTAACCATGCTGCAGCACAGGATGTGAAATTACAAGAAGTGATGGCGCAGCTTAATATGCTAGGTGCGAATGTGGAATCAGATGTTGAAGTTGGAAAAGCTTTTGATGTGGATGCGTTTAAGAAACTTTAAACTCTGAACGACTTAAACGCCTTTATTTTCGCCAGCGCGAATCCACTGCAATAAATTTGACCATTGTTGAATATCTTGTTTGACGCGTGAAGGACTCATGTCAAACAAACTTATGCCTCTTTCAGCAGCGTGAACATACACTTGCGCATTGCGTAAATGTCCCATGACAGGGAAACCGCTTCTGGCTAAATACTCCTCCAAGTTAAGCGCTGCTTTTGTTCTAGGGTTAACTCGCATTCCCACCATTGCAATAAAAGTACGCTCTTTGCGTACAGCCTTTTCTTCTTTAAGAACTTCTAAAAAATCTTGTGTGGCATTAATATCGAAAGTAGAGGACTGCATTGGAACAATTACCCAATCAGCCGTCTTTACTGCATCACTCAACTTATCTCCACGCAACCCAGCAGGAGAGTCAATGACGTTAACGTCGGCACTTAAACTACTTATCGGGCCATTTCGTCCATTCAACGCATGAATTAAAGGCAAATCAGCTGAACGACGATCAAGCCAGCCAAGTGAAGACTCTTGTCTGTCCATATCTGACAAAACTACGTGGCGACCGCGGCTAGCAAAGTAACCGGCCAAATTGGTCGCAAGGGTCGTTTTACCGCTTCCTCCTTTAGGATTGGCGATCAGAAACGTTTTCATTATTTTTAATCAGTTGTTTTTGGAGCGACTACTGAGCCTGCAGAAGCTTTAGAAACAGCCGCTGATTTTGCTGAAGATGTCATTTTTTTTGCTGGCTGTGCTTTTATGGTTGAAGATTTAGCAAGTTTTGCTTTAGAGGCAGCTTCTAAAGGCTCGGCTTTGGCTTTCACCTTAGCAGCTTTTTCTTCAGCCTTTAACTTAGCATTAGCTGCCTTTTCTTGAATAACAGCCATATTAGCTCTCCACTCTTCCAACTGCTCCTCTTCTAACTCCAATTGAATTGCAATCGCTTCTTCAACAGTCAACTTTTCTTTTTGCAATCGCTTTGGTAATTTACCACCCATTCGAGACAGGATACGATCGCGTTCTTCTTCGCTTAAATTCTTAGCTTGTTCAATGTAATCCAAATTAATAGTTTTCATAAAAAACATCCCTTATTTGTTTATTTGTTTATTTGTTTATTTGTCTACAAGCATTCTACCGTATTGAATTTCATAATATTGTTACAATTTCATGACAAAATATGAAACATTTAGAAAATTTTACTTTTTGCCAATTATGGTGTTAGCTTGTGTAGAAATTATTTCAATTCCAAGTACGTTTAATTAAATATTAACAATCAAATCAAGTGAGAAAGATTTCATAAAATTTTCATAAATGTCTTTTGAAACCATCTTAAAATTTTCAAAACTAGATGGATGCGAGAATGACAAAAATTAAAGACTTAAAGCAACCACATCGACTAAAGTTTGCCCTAGTCACTGAAACGTTTAAACCTGAAATCAATGGCGTCGCTATGACGCTAGGTAAAGTAACAGAGCAGCTATCAAAGAATCAGCACCAAGTTCAAGTAATTCGCCCAAAGCAAAATAATCTAGACACTCCAATTTACTCAAAAAACATCCAAGAGTTCTTGGTCACTGGAATGCCAATCCCCTTTTACAAGCACTTAAAATTTGGTTTTCCTGCTAAAAATCGTTTAATTAAATTGTGGTCTGAAAATAAACCAGATGTTGTGCATATCGCCACCGAAGGCCCATTAGGTTGGTCAGCACTGCAAGCCGCAAAAAAACTCCATATTCCAGTGATTAGCTCTTATCACACTAATTTTCATCAATACTCCAAACATTACGGCGCAAGCTTTTTAATGAGGCCAATTGAAAGCTATTTAAGATACTTTCATAACCAAACCCAAGCAACACTTGCACCAACACAAAAGGTCGTTAAAGAACTCGAAGCAACTGGCTATAAAAATGTTTTTATCATGGCAAGAGGCGTCGATACAAACCAATTCTCTCCAGCAAATCGTTCGGCCGATTTACGAAAAAAATGGGATACAGATGAAGGAGATTTGGTTGTCATTCATGTTGGTAGACTAGCGAAAGAAAAAAACATTTTTTTAGTATTGGATGCATTTCAGGCTATCCAAAAAACAAATCCTAGAGCAAAACTTATATTTGTGGGTGATGGACCTTTACGAGATGAGCTTGCAAATGCTTGTCCACAAGCTATTTTTTGCGGTAGTCAGCAGGGAAAATCGCTTGCTGAGCACTACGCTTCTGCAGACATATTTATCTTTCCTAGCATCACTGAAACCTTTGGGAATGTAGTACCAGAGGCATTAGCCAGTGGCTTATGTGTTGTGGCTTATGACTACGCTGCGGCAGGAGATATTATTAAACACCGCAACAATGGTTTGTTGGCAACATTCAATCAAAGTAGTGAGCTGATTAATATGGCCGTTGAAGCCAGCCAAAATACCGCCCTCCTCAAGCATTGTCAAAAACAATCGATTTCAAGTGTTGCTAATATACGCTGGGAAACCGTCATTGAAGAACTAGAATCACTGCTATACGCCACAGCGAACGGCTTTAAACCAATCAAACCTAAAAGCAATCGCGTACGCCAACGAGCAATCCGATTAGCACTTCATAAAAAACTCAATTTTATCAAACTCTAAAAGAAGAGAACATCAAGATTTTCAAGTGAGGATTAATACTTGACTAAAGTATTGGGTTATTATAATATTCACGCTTGTTTAAGGCTATCAAAACATCCATAGCCAATACCCCAAACCTTTAGGAAGATAAGTATGCGATTAACCACAAAAGGTCGATTTGCAGTCACCGCCATGCTAGACCTTGCCATGAGCGAGGCCGATAAACCTGTGACTTTAGCCGGCATCAGTGAGCGCCAAAGCATTTCTTTATCTTACCTTGAGCAGCTCTTCAGTCGTTTACGCCGTTGTGGATTAGTTATAAGCGTTCGCGGCCCAGGCGGAGGCTATCGGATTGCAAAACCTTTAAGTGAAATTTCAGTGTCCGAAATTATTAGCGCAGTGGACGAACTCATCGACGCTACCCAATGTGGCGGCCAGGAAAACTGCCACGACGAAGGTCGTTGCATGACCCATGATTTATGGACTAGCCTCAATGTGAAAATTTTAGAATACCTTTCAGGCATTAGTTTGGCTGACTTAGTTGCAAGCAATGAGGCAAAAGCAAAAGGTGAAAGCAAACCTATTTCATTTAATGCAAAAAAAGAATTTGCGGCAGAATTGCTGGTTAATTAACCATGTCGAACGAACACGTTTTTTTAGATAACAACAGCACCTCGCTTTTAGACCCACGCGTACTAGAAGCCATGCTGCCTTATCTGCAGAACCAATATGGCAATGCCACTAGCCGCCATTTATATGGTCGTGCGGCGCGCCAAGCTCTAGATCGGGCTCGCGAACAAGTAGCTGAAGCTTGTGGAGCGCATCCATCACATGTCATCTTTACCGCGAGCGGTACAGAAGCCAATAACTTCGCCATCCATGGAATGGCTGGCGACAATAAGCATGCGAAGCAAATTGCGGTGAGTGCCATAGAGCACCCTGCGGTTACTCGCCCTGCTTTTGCACTTCGTGAAAATGGCTACCGTGTTGCAGTGATCGCAACTGACAACTTTGGGAAAGTTGATCCACTAAGTTTAGATGTTGCATTAGAGAAACCAACTAGCCTAGTTTCTGTAATGCTCGCAAATAATGAAACAGGCGTGATTCAAGATATTGCAAGATTAGCTGAAATCGCTAAATCCAAAGGCGCACTTTTCCATACTGACGCTGTGCAAGCATTAGGCAAGCTCGTCGTGGACTTTGAGTCATTAGGTGTCCATGCTATGACTGTTTCATCACACAAAATTAATGGTCCGCAAGGTGCTGGCGCCCTCATTTTAGATAAGCGTGTGGATATCAAACCGCTATTGCACGGTGGCGGTCAAGAAAAAGGGTTGCGCAGTGGCACCGAAAATGTGGCTGCAATAGTCGGCTTCGGCGCGGCATGTGCATTACTCAAAACTGAACGTGAGACTCGCTCGAAAGTAACAGGCCAATTACGTAATGCCTTTGAACTTGAACTAAAAGATTTAGGCGCTACGATTTTTGGTGATAAAGCGGCGCGTCTAGCAAATACCAGTTTTTTTGCTTTTAATGAAATTGAAGGCGAAACACTCGTCATGGCTTTAGACCGAAAAGGCTTTGCAGTAGCAAGCGGATCAGCATGTTCAAGCGATAGCTCAGAACCTAGCCACGTATTAATGTCTATGGGAGTTGCGCCAGACTTGGCCCGTGGCGCAGTGCGTGTGAGCTTAAGTGCAAAGAATACTAGCAATGAACTCAATCGCTTTTTAGCTGCCCTACAAATAGAAGTTCAACGTTTACGAGAACTGACTGCGATTGCAGTTTAATAGAATTAGAAATTTAAGACTTACAGGAAATATATGACAGTAAAAACACCAATTTATCTTGATTACTCAGCGACGACACCGGTTGACCCGCGTGTTGCTGAAAAAATGATTCCTTACATTACGGAGCATTTTGGTAATCCTGCTTCACGTAGCCATCCATTTGGCTGGACAGCCGAACAAGCAGTTGAAGAAGCGCGTGATGAGGTCGCAAAATTGGTGAATGCAGATCCACGTGAAATTGTGTGGACATCGGGGGCCACAGAGTCTAACAACCTAGCCATCAAAGGAGCAGCTAACTTTTACAGTAGCACCAAAGGCAAACACATCATTACAGTCCAAACCGAACATAAAGCAGTAATTGATGCGTTTCGAGAACTAGAACGGCATGGTTACACAGCGACTTATTTAGCACCTGAACCAAATGGTTTGATCGACTTAGAGAAGTTTAAAGCCGCTATTCAGCCTGACACTGTTTTAGCTTCTGTCATGATGGTTAACAATGAAATCGGCGTGATTCAAGACATTACATCAATTGGAAATATCTGCCGCGAAAGCAATATTATTTTCCACGTAGACGCGGCACAAGCGACAGGCAAAGTGGATATCGACTTGGAAAAATTACCAGTTGATTTAATGAGCTTCTCAGCGCATAAAACTTACGGACCTAAGGGCATAGGTGCTTTGTATGTTCGCCGTAAGCCACGCATCCGCATCGAGGCACAAATGCACGGTGGTGGCCATGAGCGTGGTATGCGTTCCGGCACATTAGCGACACATCAAATTGTTGGCATGGGCGAAGCGTTCCGTATCGCACGTTTAGAAATGAAAGACGAGAATTTACAAATTAGACGCCTACGTGACCGTTTGCTAGCGGGTCTTGAAGAGATTGACGAAGTGTACGTCAATGGCGATATGAAAAACCGTGTACCGCACAACCTCAACATCAGCTTTAACTTTGTTGAAGGTGAATCACTGATTATGGCGGTGAAAGACATTGCCGTATCAAGTGGCTCTGCATGTACCTCTGCAAGCTTAGAGCCAAGCTACGTATTGCGCGCCTTGGGTCGCTCTGATGAGCTTGCACATAGCTCAATTCGCTTCTCAATCGGTCGATTTACAACCGAAGAAGATATTGATTACACGATCTCTTTGATGAAGAGCAAAATTGGTAAATTACGCGAGCTATCTCCGCTTTGGGAGATGCATTTAGATGGTATTGATTTAAGTAAAGTTGAGTGGGCAGCCCACTAAAGGAGTATCAAAATGGCATATTCAGATAAAGTTTTAGATCATTATGAAAACCCAAGAAACGTGGGTACGTTAGACAAAAACGATCCGCACGTTGGCACTGGCATGGTTGGGGCGCCGGCATGCGGCGACGTCATGAAACTACAAATTAAAGTCAATGATAGTGGCATTATTGAAGATGCTAAATTCAAAACCTACGGCTGCGGCTCAGCAATTGCTTCGAGCTCGCTCGTAACAGAGTGGCTAAAAGGAAAAACACTAGACCAAGCGGCTGAAATCAAAAATTCAGCCATTGCAGAAGAGCTTGCATTGCCGCCAGTTAAGATTCATTGTTCAGTGTTGGCAGAGGATGCAATCAAAGCCGCTGTTGCTGACTTAAAGTCTAAACAACCTGCTTAGCTTAATTAAGGCTTAACAATATATGGCAATCACACTTACAGAAACTGCAGCACAACGTGTTGAAAAATTCTTGGCAAACCGCGGCAAAGGCATCGGTCTTCGTCTTGGCGTTAAGACGACAGGCTGTTCTGGCATGGCTTATACATTAGAGTTTGTTGATGACATGCTGCCTGAAGATACCGCTTTTGAAAGCCATGGCGTAAAGGTAATAGTTGATCCAAAAAGCTTAGTCTATATCGATGGCACAGAGTTAGACTTTACTAAAGAAGGTTTAAATGAAGGCTTTAAATTCAACAACCCTAACGTCAAAGATGAATGCGGTTGCGGTGAAAGCTTTACTGTTTAAGTCGCTTTATGGAATTGCTGCAAAGAAATTACTTTGAATTATTGGGCTTGCCCACACAGTTTGAAATCGATTTAACAATACTCGATGAGCATTACCGCAAACTTCAATCTGAAGTGCATCCAGACCGTTTTGTAACTGCATCATCTAATGAACGCATGCAGTCCATGCAAATCGCCACACAAGTAAACGAAGCTTATCAAACCCTAAAAAATAACACAGCACGGGCTCGTTACCTGCTACAACTAAATGGTATAGAGACCTTAGAAGAAAGCAACACGGCAATGCCAGCCGACTTTTTAATGTTACAAATGGAATGGCGTGAAGCCATTGATGATGCGAATGCAGCCAAAAACGTTTCGGCATTAGATGCATTGCTCATCGAAATTAAACAAATGGCGAAAGCATTATCACTAAATCTCAATCATCAGTTCGCAGAAAATTCTTATAGCCAAGCCAGTGAAAGCGTCAGAAAGCTAAGCTTTATTGATAAAATTAGTGCTGATATTAATCGCGCAATCGAACAATTAGAAAACTAATCCCACATGGCTTTATTACAAATCGCAGAACCAGGCATGAGTGCCGCACCTCATCAGCATAAGTTGGCGATCGGCATTGACCTTGGCACCACCAACTCACTGGTGGCGACAGTACAAAGTGGCATGAGTACCGTTTTGCAGGATGAGCATGGTCACGCCCTGCTTCCATCTGTGGTGCGTTATTTAGAAGATGGCAACATTGCAATTGGCCATTTAGCTCAAGCCGCACAAAGTGCAGATCCGAAAAACACCATTAGCTCTGTGAAGCGCTTTATGGGGCGAGGCATTAACGACATACCTGATACAACACACATCCCTTACAAATTCCGTGATACTGGCGCCGGCATGGTGCAAATCGAAACACGTGCTGGTATCAAAAGTCCTGTTGAGATTTCAGCTGAAATTTTACGTGTCCTCAAAGACCGCGCTGAAAAAGCCCTAGGCGGTGAACTTACAGGCGCAGTGATAACAGTACCTGCTTATTTTGATGATGCTCAGCGTCAAGCAACGAAGGATGCGGCTCGATTAGCTGGTTTGAACGTCTTACGTTTGCTCAATGAACCAACTGCAGCAGCAGTAGCTTATGGCTTAGACAATGCTTCTGAAGGTGTTTATGTCATTTATGATTTGGGAGGCGGCACATTTGATGTATCTATTTTGCGCTTATCCAAAGGTGTTTTTGAAGTGCTTGCTACTAATGGTGACTCGTCTTTAGGTGGCGATGATTTTGATCACCGTATTTTCTGTTGGATATTATCTGAAGCTGAGTTGCCACCACTTAACCAAGAAGATACAAGATTGCTTTTAACAAAGACGCGAGAAGTAAAAGAATGGCTAAGTGAAAATTATGAAGCCCAAATTACCAGCGTCTTAAGCACTGGCAAGATAGTGAATATCAAACTAACTGCAGATAAATTAGTAGAACTTACACAAACCTTAGTTACAAAAACACTGAACCCTACTCGCAAAGCACTTCGAGATGCAAACTTGAGTATTGAAGAAATTAAAGGTGTGGTTCTGGTAGGGGGTGCGACACGTATGCCGCAAATCCGCCAAGCCGTGGCTGAATTTTTTAAACAAGAACCACTGACTAATTTGGACCCTGATAAAGTCGTGGCACTAGGTGCTGCAATACAAGCTAATGTTCTTGCTGGCAACCGTAGCGATGATGATTTACTATTGCTAGATGTCATACCACTATCTCTTGGCCTAGAAACCATGGGGGGATTAGTTGAGCGTTTAATTCCTCGCAATGCCACATTGCCAGTTGCACGTGCACAAGACTTTACAACATTCAAAGACGGCCAAACTGCAATGAGCATTCACGTGCTTCAGGGAGAACGTGAGCTAGTTTCAGATTGTCGCTCGCTTGCTAAATTTGAGTTACGTGGTATTCCACCTATGGCGGCTGGCGCCGCACGAATTCGTGTAACCTTCCAAGTAGATGCAGATGGCTTGCTATCCGTCACCGCCCGTGAACAATCAAGCGGAGTAGAAGCGGAGATTGTCGTAAAACCATCGTATGGTCTATCAGAAGATGAAATTACCAACATGCTTAAATCTTCTTTTGAAGCCGCGGAGCAAGACAAACAAGCACGCGCTTTAAGGGAGTCTATTGTAGATGCAGAGCGTTTAATTGAGGCCATTAATGCAGCCCTAGCAGAGGACGGCCATCTTTTAAGTGCTGATGAAAATTTTACGATTCAAGCACAAGTTCAAGCACTCAAAACAACTATTCATGACAAAAATAAAGACCATATTATTCAAGCAATAGAAATACTTAACCATTCAACAGAAAATTTTGCTGGAAGACGAATGGATGCCTCCGTGAAGAAAGCTTTTGCTGGCAAAAACTTAAACAAACTAGAACTTTAAGAGACTAAATCAAATGCCACAAATTATTGTATTGCCACATGAAGAGCTATGCCCTGAAGGTACAGTCTTTGACGCAAAAACTGGTGAGTCTATTTGTGATAGCTTGCTTAATCACGAGATTGATATTGATCATGCTTGTGACAAAGTTTGTGCTTGTACAACATGTCACGTAATTGTTCGTGAAGGCTACAAAACACTAAACGCACCAGAGGATCAAGAAGAAGACTTACTTGATAAAGCCTGGGGATTAGAGCCTAATTCACGTCTTTCGTGCCAAGCAATTGTTGGCACCAGTGATTTAGTTGTGGAAATTCCTAAATACTCCATCAACATGGCTAAGGAAGGTCATCGCTAAGATTAACTTTGATCAGCTGACATTTGTAAATAATTACATCCTCACTCCCCAATTGTCATCAAATTTTCATAATATCGTGATTGACTATCTTTACTCAAAGTGGATTAATGCACTTAGTTAATCTTGGAGCTAACTGATAACAGTTACCTTATAAGCTTACTTTTCGGGAGTGATGTAAATGACAAAAAAAGACAAATTAACGATTCACTGGCTAAACAAACCACAAGAACACAATTACCCAGCGGCAGCCTCTTACTTAAGCCTAATTTACGATGAAAAAACTTCCAATGATCTTGTAGCTAAACTAAAAAAAGCAACTTTAGTCGAATTTAAAGCCAAAGATATTTTCAGAGCATCTAATTTGTCTTTATTAGGTGTAAGTAATTTACATGTTAGGCGCGATACCAAGAAAATAAAATCTGGCGAACTAATATCCCCTCTTTTACTTGTTAGAGATCAATCTAATGGCAAGCTTAATATCGCTGATGGATACCATAGGCTTTGTGCAGTCTATCGCGTTGATGAAGATGCATTAATTCCATGCAAAATTGTTTAATTAACCTACTGTCTTATTACTGCAACAATCGACATCTATAATCATTACTGATTAACGCATAATCACTCCTAATTTATTAGAGCACTTAACCGTGCTCTATTTTTTTATCTTTTGTTTGAGTCAATAAAATGAAGATATTTTTTATCAGTTGGATTGTCTCCACTATATTATTTACTAGCTATTCAAGCTATTACAAATTGTTTGGCTTCAGGAATATCGCTAAAACAGCAAGCGGAATGATTGCCTTACTTTCTCTAGGTATATTTATTTTTTCAATAAGCTGCCTAATGTATAGAGAGGCTATGATTTATTCTTTTATTTATTAAAAATCTAAGGCAAAAATCCAGCACTCAACAATCTTAATGCTTAAAATTCACACTGATGTAACAAATTTGATTTTATATAGTGTTTTAATGTGAAAATTTAGGAGTCAGAATGAGTGATAGCGAGCTAAATCGTTGGTCTATTGCCAATCTAGATATAACTAAATTTACTGTCACCATATCAGACAGCCAATCCAAACGTAAGAAAACTTACCATATTCCTTATTTAACACACGCTGTTATTAAAAATCATCTGCTTTTAGTAGCCACCTCTCTAAATAAGATCATGGAAATAAATCTAATCAACGAGTCAAGAAGATTCATTTAATAACTTAGTAAAAGCAGAGCTTAATAAAAATCGTCATTGATTTATATTGAATTTGACATATAAATGAAATATATAAAAATCATAATTTAATGCAACATGTGAGATTTATTAAAGAAGTCTAAAGATGATTGAAGTAATGAAATTAATTAAACAAAGAAAAACTACAGAAATAAACAGTCAATTCACTCGTCAAAAAGTACTCAATAGCATTCACAAGCTATCAAAAGAAGAGATCTCAAGATCAGCCGAAACACTTAAACTCATTACTGAACATTTAAAAGTAAAGAAACAAGACAAGCAACCAAAGGATATTGTGCCTGTGTACCTTGTTTTTTAGTCGATATTTTTAAAGATAACTCCCTTTAGAGTGCCCTTGGTGGCACTCTTTTTTTCACATAAATTTCATGCAGTCTTAACACAACCTCTCATCAAGCTTGCGTAATATACGCACAAGTTAAATGTCATCTACGGTTGACTTCAGGCTAAGCCGTATTAATCATGAGTTAATTTTTTAAAGTGAAATTTGTGCCCGAAACCATTGGATTTTTTGACTTCAACGTCATCAAACATCATCAAGATTATATTAACTTCTCCGTCACCTTTAGCTTTGGCAAGCATTATTGTGAAGTAGCTGGCATGGGGTGGTTAGGCAAAAAGAAAGTCCATTACTACATTAGCAATATAATCATGGACAAAAAACACGCATCATTTGCAGAAGCAAAAGAGGTAGGTATTGCTCTCATTCAAGACAGTGCCGTATTTGAATACACACAACTTGATCACTTAACCAAGACCTACATCAAAGCTAAGTTATTAGGAAAATAAGTGGTGCGTTATAAGTGGTGCGTTAGAAGATTAAACTATTCGCGATTTGGGCCTGTAATGAAGTAGAGTTGCCCCCCTTCAACTAGCTCAATATCACTTGATTTTGCATGTACTTGTAGCGAACCTAAGAAATAACGATTACTTGGTTGAAACCATGGCGCTTTGCGGACTAAATCAGTAATCTCAATGATTCCTGAGTTTTCTTCATCTTGCGTTAAAAACTCAGGACTATCTTTATCCAAAAACGCTTCTGGCGCGACACTTAATATCTTTTCTGCCTTGCCTATTTTAGGGTCAAATTGCCAAATGGAAGCCATATGCGGATTGTCACCCGGATCCTCTTCCACTATTACCTTACCATCTCCCGCCACCGTAATGTTATCAAACATCTGCGCCCCTATGTCACGGGCACTAAGCACTACTTTAATAACACCACCTATCTCTGGCTTTGTAATATCATCAAATGTGAGCTGGAATAATTGACTAGCCCCATCAATCTTATCAGTTGTTGCAAAGTAAAAAACACTAGGATTATTTACATCCCAAGCACCGTCTTCCGGGCGCATAAAATTTGCTACATTAGCAGATCTTCCAGCCCTCTCTAGCGTATCTCCACTCATACTGGAAACATCACCTAAATTAGCAAACTCAAAACGCTTACCATCAATTTTTATCGCATAAAGATTGCCACCCATCAATCCTGCAAGCTCGACAGGATTTCCAATAGCACGCTTTTCACCCACATACATATAGACTTGACCACCAGGACTGTCGTCCATACCCATGACTACTGTTTTTATGCCAGTACTTGGATTAGCTACTGCATTCTCCCAGGCAAACTTTCCTAAATAAGGTAGCTCATAACTAATGCCTTTTTGCTCACCTGTCAAAACATGTGCAAAAGCTCTGCCACCCTCGCGGTCCTCTTCACCATTCATAAACAAACGTCCTTTAAAGCCTCTGCCTGAGACCTTGTCATAAAAGGCACTTAATGATGGTAAATCTGCAGAACATAATCTATTGAAACTATAACCGGGATGATTGATATGCTCTTTTAGTTCAGGGGACCAAATTTTAACTAGCTTAATTAAATCTTGACCGGCTGTAATTCTTAAAGTTGATATATCTAAAATCCAATGAGAAACAAAAGCGCCGTGACCATGATGAAGACGATTTTTGCCTTGATCTTTACCAATCTCATGATTCATGTATATGGATAAAGTACCATCACCATTATCTAAGGCTCCAAGCCCATCAGGAATGCCAACCATACGGTAACCATTGTCGCCAATGTGCTCGCCTACATTCATTAACGGCTTAACCGTCCACGCACTATCAAATGGTTTTAACCAAGCTCCACCCTTCTGGATTTCTGCTGCTTCAATTGGTCCATTCAGGACAAAAACAAGAATGCCAACAAGTGGGAAAAGAGATGTTTTTATCATGTCACGATTAATGAATTTATTGTAGATGCTTGATGTTAAGCCTTAAATACTTCATTTTCTTTACAATTGGAAAGAATGATTAATTAATGCTTTTCATAACAAGATTTAGCACGATTAACCGCACTTACTACAAGTAACATCAAAGGCACTTCAATCAAGACCCCAACTACTGTTTATAGTGCCGTACCTGCATGAGAACAAAAAAGCTAATACAAGTGTCGTGTTACCAGAGGCTTAATCAATTGAGTATCAAAACTATTGTCGCTATAGCGTCGTTTACACGACGCTATAATAGTTAATATAGTTAACATAAAAAAAAACCCGCCGAAGCGGGTTCTTTACATTCAAAATAATACTTTGAATTAGGAGATTAGAACGCCATCCGTAGACCAACGCCGTATGCTTTAATATCTGTAAAGTAATTTGCGTCTGTATTTGCTGAGCCTGGACCAACCCATTTATTGTTAGTAAATGCAGCATATGTATCAAAACGCTTGTTGATCTTATAATCAAGCACTAAAGAAGTAGTGTAAACATCATATTCTGTAGATAAAGTTTTATTGGCTGTGTAGTCATAAAAACCAGCTTGTAACTTCAAACCTTCAAGTGCTGGATATAGTTCTCCAATGTTAAGTTCACCACCTGCAAAACCAATACTGTACTTAACGGCAGATCCTTGTGCAACGACTGAAGCGCCGTAACCCCAAGCATTGGCAGTAAATGTACTTGAAGAAGCAGTGATGTTTTTATCGGTAGGAGCACTATCCATATACCAAGAGTAACCACCTGATACTTTTAAATATGAAAGCGGTTGAATTTTAGCTACGAATGCATTTGTATGAACATTCATTTCAGTCAATGCAATCACGTTAGTCACTGTAGCGCTACCTACACCAGCTTTATAAGTATCCTCATAGTAACCATATACAGATTCAACATCCAAGTCCCACCAATTTTTATTTGCATAACCAATACCTGCTGACGATGCATAGCCGCCTGTGTCACCCAAATCGTTACCAATTTGATATGCGCCTACAACATTAACTACACCCATGCCAGTATCGTACTTGCCGTTGTATTTAAATGCATTGTTTAGACGTGCATCAGGTGAAACACCACCACCACCACCAACCTTACCAGACTCGCCTAATGGAGAGAATGTATCAGACTTAACTGGATCAAATGAACCTAAAATATCTTTTTCAGGGCTGTTAATAAAACCAAAAACAAGTTTACCAAGTTTAGAGTCTTCAAGACCTACATACGCTTGACGATTACCCAAGCCACCATTAATCGATGAGTCAGCTGCTAATGAACCACATTGAGCTGCGGTTGCATTTGTGAATGATGTTGCGCCTTTACCACTACATTGAGCCAATGCTTTAGCAGCATTAGTGATTTCACCAGTAACTGGATTAAAACCCTCTTCAAGGTTGAAAATTAATTTTGTTGAGCCTATTAAATCGATACCACCTTTGATACCAACGCGTGAGTTTTGCAATCCATTACCAGCGAAACCAGATTGATTTGAAACAAGTGGATTACTACGATTCAATGTAGTGTTCCAAGAGTAACTTGGGTTTGGCAAAGCTGAATCAAAATGTAGACCATGATTTTGGTCAACAAATGTCTCATCAATAACACCGTAGAATTGGAAGTCACCTTTGTGATCACCGATTGAGAAGTTAGTCTTAAATGGCGCATCGTCTTTCATGAAGTCGATTGATTTTGGAGCTGCTTTAACTGCAGCAACATCTTTATCATGACCACGATTAACAACATCAGCCGCTTCAGGTGTCAACATACCACCATCAACCAAGCCTTTTACTGCATCAGTTGTTGCATTAGCTACTATGTTCTAGCGTATTGATTTTATTTAGGTTTACTCTTTAACGTTAAAAAGTCAACTTTTTAAGCCATTTTCCTCTAAATAATCGCCCCACCAAGTCATCATTTCTATTCGCTCATCCAAATACTGAGCACGGTTATAAGCTCGACGGACTTGATTGCCTTCTGCATGCGCCAGTTGCCTTTCAATCACATCAGCTCTAAAGCCATGCTCATTAAGTATTGTGCTGGCAACAGCTCTAAATCCGTGCACTGACATTTTGTGTTTATATCCAAGTCTATAAAGCCCATGTATTAAGGCATTTTCTGATAGAGTTTTATTAGGATTACCTTTGTTAAAAACTAAATTATTACTAGGATATGCCTTCTTAATGCAAGCAAGAATATTAATAACTTGCTTGGACAAAGGCACCGTATGCTCAACTCTCATCTTCATTCGTGCTGCTGGTATTTTCCAAATCGCCTTTTCTAAATCAAATTCATCCCACTTAGCTAAAACCATTTCGTTCTTACGAACAAAAGTAAGAGCCACTAATTGCAAGGCATAACGCGTGATAAGATCATTCTCTTTGTCATAAGTTGATATGGCTCGCATTAAATCTGGCAACTCTTTAATATCAATTGCATTTTGATGTTTAACAGTGTGTGTGTGCAATGCTGCACTCAACCCTATGGTTATATCATTCTTGCAAGCATCAATAAGAATTGCATACTGCCATATCTGACGTATTAGATTTAGTAAGCGATTAGCTTGTGTATACGCTCCTCGCGCTTCAATTTTTTGTAATAGTTTCAACAAGTCAGCTTTAGTGATCTTGGAAATCTGCTTATTAGCAATAAATGGATACAAATTCCTTCTTACCAATCTATCCACCTCTATTAAATGTGCGTCTGACCATTTTCCCTCTTTAAGAGAGATCCATTGTTGTGCGATGAACTTAAATGTGAAGCTGGCTTTAACTTTAGGGGTTAAATTAAAAGCAAAGATATTGTGATTTTTAAGGTGTGCTGATTGTTGATATTTAGAAATGATTAGTTGTTCATAAAATTTTTTTGCTTGTTCATATGCATCAGCTTTATGCGATGTTTTTAAACTTCGTCTGTAAGTCTGACCTCTATCCCAATACACAGCTTGCCAATAGGGCGATGCGTTATTTAAGTAAATGCGCAATTTTGGATAATTAGTTATTTTTGTTAGCGTACCAACAATAACGGCTGTTTTATGTCGTTGTGAATTTTCCATATAAACAGCATATAGTCGACACAAATGTAAGGACAACCAAAGTAGTCAAAAACCAGATTGACTACTTAGTTGACTACTTAGTTGACTATTTTGTTGGGATTTGGCTTAAGACCTGCTGAGCTTTATTTCTTTTTTGTCTATCACGTTCAGTCTTTAAGGCATCCGCAGCCCTATCTTTAGACTGTTTTAACGCATTAATTCTGGCTTTGGCAGGTGTAAGTGGCTGAATGGGGTTAATTGTTTTAAATTCGTAGAAGCGCATATGGTATTTATGCTCAGTTAACTAAGTGTCGTTTTAAACGACAGTTCATGCGTCAAAAGAATTGACACTTAATTGCGATTGTCGTGATTTCCGACAATTTGGAAGCGTCCAGTAACTAGACGCTTGGATTTGGATTAGTCCCACCGTCCTGAATCAGGACGCTTGAGCGTCAATAGTTTTATCACTCCATTAATTAAGCGTCGCGTAACGCGACACTTGATAATATTTTTATTCACACCGTCTAGTTGCTGGACGCTTGATTCAATTAATTTGTCCTGTCACAGGACAAATCTCTAACGCACCAACTGCGGATAACTAACCACATTCCCCTTGCCATACATGGCTTCTAATTGGAGTTTTGCCTTGTAGGCGTCCTGCGCTTGAACAACCACATTGGTCGTTGTTGTTACCTTTTGCGTTACTACTAATTTCACCAAGCTCTTATATGTATTCATCTCTATTTGTCCTCAGCCTAAAGTATTTAATGTAGTTTCACTTGAGGCTGATGGACAACCGAAATCACGCCACCTTCAGTTTTGGCTAAATTGATTTAACCAAAACACTTAAAAAACGATTCAAAATCACTTGGTTTTTTTATGGTTTCCTTTTGTTTGAGATAAATACATATATAAGTAAGGTTAAGGTTGGCACGCCAAAGATAATAGTGCTGCGAAGTCCGTTCTTAAACGTGTGACGGTAAGCAAAGCGAGTCTCTTACTACTCGTCCTCATTACACTACCCTTCAATGGATGCCTTAAAACGACGCACCTTAGTGCTGTAACGTTTGTAATGTTGTAGATGGTTAGTTACCCAGTAATAGGTAACGTAGGCTTATCGCAAACGATTAAGCTGAAAGTGAGTGGGACTGCCACATTTGAACCCACAAACATATCTAAATACCGCTTCTGATATAGGCGATAGATATGTTGCGTAAGACGAGCACGTAAAAGGAGACCGCAAAACCTGCCTTACTTGTTAACTCAAGTTGTGTGTATATCAGTTGTTTGGATACCTCAGTAAAAGTGAATAAACAAGACCATGCCCTTTAACAGGGCGTGGCTTATTCTTCCTAGTAAAAGAGTTCAACAGCAAAAACAAATACAAAAAAACTCAAACGCAAGAACTTCAAATCAATATTTAAGTTCATCTCTATCAAAAGTCGTTTCAACACGACTCTTCAATAAAAGCAATCAAACAAAAAAGTAAAAGAAGAAAAATGGTGTTGAGCAAAAGCGACAGCTTTTGTGAAAACACAAGCGAACTTCAGTTCGCTCATTAACTAAACACATAAATATAAAAACAAAGGAACTAAGCAATACCTTTGTTATTAACTATACAGATGACTTAACCAATTGATTAATGGACACAAGATGAACATAAAGGACATATGGCAAAAAATGGTAGGAAATGAAAAACAAAGAAATTACGCTGCTAATAATGATAACCACACATTATTAGAGGATTATATGAAACAAGCACGCACACTCAATGAAAAAGAATTAAATCTATTACTGCTTTACGTCAACACACGCAAATACGCAGAACGTGATCGTTGTATGTTATTGATGACATACTTTGCTGGAATGCGTATTGGTGAAGTGGCGGCTACAAAGATTAAAGATGTATTAGCTAGTGACGGCACGATTAAGCAGGAAGTTAACTTAACAGCAGAGCAAACTAAAGGTAAGTACGCTAGAACAGTAGTATTGAATGAAAAGCTACGCAAAGAACTAATGGCATATTTACTTACACGCTTTAGCAAACAAGACTTAATTGCTATTCAATACAGCGCAACTAAAGAAAAAGCATTGTTCTCAACACAAAAGAGCGAAGGCTTTAATGCTAATACTGCTTGCTATCACTTTCATATGCTCTATAAAAACGCAGGACTTGAAGGTTGTAGCAGTCACAGCGGCAGACGAAGCTTTTTAACTGAGCTGAGTAGCAAAAGTGTGCCACTTAAAGTTTTGATGGAGTTAGCAGGACATAGGCAAGCACAAACAACAATGCGCTATGTGAATGTTACACAAGATATGAAGCGTGCGGCTGTTGAGTTGATTTAAATTATATTAATAACTATTTTTTTATTGTAATAATAAAAATGATTATTTATTATGTACAAAGTACAGAAGTAAAAGATTATTTGATATAGGGATGACTATGGAAAACACTAAAATTGTTGGGGTTACTTGTTTAGTTTTAGCAATTATAGGCGGGATTTTTGTTGCTAAAGGTTGGATAGGATATTCAATGTGGTCAAATTACAATGACGCTAACAGCTCTTCCCAAGCTTTTATTTTATTATTTGCTGAAACAACTGTTGTTGGAATTATTTCATACCTTTCTTACTTTTTACTTAATTTAAAAAATAGTACAGAAAAAAAATGTCCGTTTTGCGCTGAATTAATAAAACAAGAAGCTTCCGTTTGTAAGCATTGTGGTAAAAATTTACCTTCCAACTAACTGAATTATTGGAATTGTTAAAAGTTTCTGTTTAAGTAACACCCAAGTTCCCAACGCAATTGAATGCTCTTTATTCATCTTTTAACCGTTCCCTTAAAGCATCTTCTATCGCATTTACTTCTTTGTCGCGCCTGTTAATATGTCCAACTATCTCACCGTCCAAACGTCTCAAACCTGCTCTAGTTAAATCATTGTTAGCAATGTTTTTGGCAGTAGTATTATCTTTGCCATCCTTAATAGCTTTGCTATAGCTATCCATATAAATCTTTGCTTGTCTTATTTCAGCATCGCGCTGTTTATTTTCCCAAGCATCTGCTTGTAATTCAGTAGCTTCACTTAAAGCAATTTCATAAGCAGCTATGTATATTTCTCTTATTTTCTTCCAGCCTTGCGCTTTCTTTTCTTCTTTTGTTCTTGCTTTACTGGTTTTACGCAGCTCTAACTGCTCAACCCAAGCCTTATCCATTGCCGTTAATTGCTCATCATTAAGCAATGCTCTAACTTCTCTTGCTGCTACTTCCTTACCGTCTTTTAAGTCAGCAAGTCGCGCTTTTAGTCTTTCAGCTATGTGTGTTAAATCTAGCTTTGGCATAATTGTTTAGTTAATTAGGTTGGACTTCCCCGACTTTCGTAGACGTTTCTTAACTTCCAATTTGTAGCTTTTCAAACGCCATCGGGCTCATCTGATTCAGATAACTGTGACGGCGTTTTCGATTATAAAACA
>Ga0214235_1000304_pt1 | contig 22938 bp, 23 predicted proteins | sample TroBogypolimnion_2_FD_153073 | JGI IMG/M metagenome (GOLD analysis project Ga0214235, IMG submission 153073) | Freshwater microbial communities from Trout Bog Lake, WI - 15JUL2008 hypolimnion | ecosystem: Environmental > Aquatic > Freshwater > Lake > Hypolimnion/Profundal zone ... | reverse complement strand
TGGCTTAAAATGAAAGACCGCTTCTGGCCCATAACGGAAGTTGACTCGCTAAACCTGAACGGCTGCTTTCTTTAAATAAGCGATTTATGATTATTTTTTTAAAGCGTCAATACTTTTGACACTTAAATCAATTCAACAGCGTTTCGTTTCATATCATCATTCACATCAATATATCGTTGTGTCACCATAATGGATTTGTGTCCTGCAAGGCTTGCAAGCACACGCACCCCAATTCCTTTGTTTGCGAGGTTGGTAATAAACGACCTGCGACCTGAATGTGAGCTTGCACCATTAATGCCTGCTCGCTTATAAGCCCAAAAGAACCACTGACATAATCCGTTAGCACTAAAGCCTAAGCGATGATCGGTATGAAAGAAGGGGATATCCACATTGGTTATCTTGCGTGTTTTAAGATACGCGGCAAATTCATCGCGTAGCTTGTTTGGAATAAACACTAAGCGTCCTTGATCTCCTTTGGTTTGGGCAGCACTTAAACGAACTTCATTTCGTATACTGCCGTCTTCGTTTAATACATCTCCCATCTTGAGCTGTGAGATTTCTCCCACCCGCATTCCCGACCAGAAACTTGTTAAGATCATTGCACGATCTCTAATCGCATATTTCTTAGTGCTTACATAACGCAGTACTTGGTCTAGTTCTGCTTGTGTAAATGTTTTAGCTTGAGCCATTTTTTACTCCTTTTGATAAATAAAAATACACATATATTGTGTTTTCTTTATCTCAAAAGAGCGACCGAAAAGACTGTTGGGCAGACCTTTTATAAATCAATGACTTACTATTCAGGTTAAGAAAATGTGACTTTTCTTAACCTGAACGTTATTAGTATTTATATTTTTTAAATCTTAATTAATTGAACTTAGCGGTAAGAACAATGTAGTTTTCTTAACTTGATTGACAATCAGTGTTTTTAGATTGATAGTGAATACCTTACTGAGTAGATAACCTATGAGTAAACTGTTTCAAAATCTAAACAACAAGTTTAACTAACAACTTTTCCCTATTTAGGTTCTATGCGTGACGCTCATGGAACTCTTTTAGAGAAATTATCTGAGATGTAATTCTAAAATTAATTTAAATGACGTTAATTAAATCTAAACAACGTGTAGCAGATCATGGTGAGGTTTTTACCCCCATGTGGTTGGTTGATGCCATGCTAGATCTTGTAAAAGATGAATCGGAACGAATTAACTCACGATTTCTAGAGCCTGCGTGTGGAAGTGGCAATTTCCTTGCAAAAATTTTGCAACGCAAACTTGCCGCTGTTGAAGTAAGGTATGGAAAATCAGACTTTGATCGCAATCATTATGCACTTTTGAGTCTTATGTGCATTTATGGAATTGAGTTGTTAACAGACAATATTGATGAATGTCACGCCATTCTTCTACAAATATTTGCTGAATACCTAGGCGTTAATGAAAATAATCACATGTATTCTGCAGCATCGTATGTATTAACTCAAAATATTGTTCATGGAGATGCTTTGTCAATGCGAACCAATAACGATGATGCTATTGCGTTTGCTGAATGGGGTTATTTAGGTAAAGGTAAGTATCAGCGGCGCGATTTCCGTTATGACACGCTCACTGGCTCATCTGCTTTTAGTGCAGAGGGTTCACTTTTTGCTGATTTAGGTAGGCATGAAATATTTATCCCAATTAAAACTTATACGCCTATGACTGTACGCGATTTAGCTGAGCAAATGTCTAGCAATTACGTGAAGGAAGAGCAATGACAACAAAAGCTAGTTTTACTTTGCGAAGTCGTAATCCAGACGTATTAACCTGTATTGCCAATCTTTCTAACGATGAAGTTTTTACGCCACCAGAACTCGCTAATCAAATGTTAGATATGCTTGAAGAAGCATGGTCTGCAAATAACAAGGGCGATAACTTGTGGGCTAATAAAAACATAAGATTTCTAGACCCATGCACAAAATCAGGCGTGTTTCTTAGGGAGATAACAAGTCGCTTAACAAAAGGTTTGGAGGTTGAAATTCCTGATTTGCAAAAGCGTGTAGATCACATTTTGACTGAACAAGTTTTTGGAATTGGAATAACGAAATTAACAAGTTTATTAGCAAGGCGTAGCGTTTATTGCTCAAAGAGCGCTGATGGTAAGCACTCCGTAGCGACTTCATTTAATAGCGAAGATGGGAATATTTGGTTTGAAAGAACAGCCCACTCTTGGGTTGGAGATCGTTGTAAATATTGCGGAGCTGCTAAATCAGTTTTTGATCGAGAACGAGGACTTGAAACTCATGCATACGCATTTATACATACAGATAGGATTGAATCTCGTTTGTCAGAGATTTTTGGAGACAAAATGCAATTTGACGTAATTATCGGTAATCCTCCATATCAACTGGATGATGGTGGCGTTGGCGGTGCTATGCCGTTGTATCAGAAATTTGTTCAAACTGCTAAAGCCCTTGAACCGCGGTACCTAAGCATGGTTACTCCTTCGCGTTGGTTTGCCGGAGGCCGCGGTCTCGACGGATACCGTGAAGAAATGCTCGGCGACAAGCGGCTGCGGGTTCTAGTCGATTATCCAAAGGCGGACGAAGTCTTTCCAGGCGTACTAATTGGTGGGGGAGTTTCCTATTTCCTCTGGGACTCGAGCTACAACGGGCAATGCTCTATAAAAGTCGTTCGTAAAGGCGAGGAGTCGCTGAGCCTACGCGACCTTAACCAACATGACATTTTTGTACGTAGCAATGAGGCGCTTTCAATTCTTGAAAAAGTGTTACCAAATTCCACCGGAGGGAATTTTGCTTCAATAATGAGTGGTCCGGATCCATTTGGATTCCGATCAAACTTCGATGGATATAAGGACAAGTCTCGGAGTGGCGATATCAGGCTTCACTACAACGCCGGTGGTCGTGGTGCAATACGTGCTATCGGCTACGTATCACCGGAGATGGTTTCACGAAATATTGAAATGATTGATAAGTGGAAACTGATGCTAAACCGTGTCTATAACGTTGCAGAAAGCTACCCGCATCGCATTGTCGGCGCCCCTGCCATACTTCCCCCTGGTGAAATTTGCACAGGTTCATTTCTCGTCGCTGGCCCATTTTCGACAAAAACAGAGGCTGTAAGTGCAAAAAGCTACTACGAAACGAAATTCTTTAGATTCTTTCTTCATCTTCGCAAGATCAACCAAGATGCTGCAAGGCACTCATACCAATGGGTTCCCGTTCAACTATGGGATCAAACTTGGACAGATGAAGACCTCTATAAGAAGTACGGTTTGAATGGTTCTGAGATCGACTACATAGAGTCGGTTATCAAACCAATTTCGCTAGGAGCCGTCGCTAAGGAGACGGATGATGAGTAAGGCTACCGAAGAAATCCTGTTACCAAAGCCAGAAGCTCGTCCTCGTGTTTATGCATACAGCATTGATGACAAGGCGCATGCTGGATTACTAAAGATTGGGCAAACGACACGCAATGTTCAACAGCGAATTGCAGAACAGCTTAGAACAGCCGCTATCAAAAACTTTCGTATTGAGTTTGATGGAGATGCTGTGCGTGATGATGGATCAATTTTTAGCGATCATGAAGTCCGTGCCGCTTTAGTTCGCAAGGGTTTTGAAAATCCAATGCTCGAGTGGGTACGTTGCACCTTAAAAGATTTAAAAACTGTGCTTACGGAGTTTAGAACTGGGCAGCGTGTAAGTGGTACACATCATGAAACTTTTGGAATGCGTGATGAGCAAGTGTCTGCCGTTGAGAAGACTTACGATTATTTTCATTCAATATGGCAGGAAGATAAAAACTCAGCCCCACGTTTTTTGTGGAATGCCAAAATGCGATTTGGTAAGACATTTACAACTTACCAGCTTGCAAAAAAACTTAAAGCTAAGCGAGTATTGGTATTAACTTTTAAGCCAGCGGTAGAGGATGCTTGGCAAACTGATTTAGAAAATCATAAAGATTTCGATGGATGGCAATATCTTTCACGTGCAAACGGCGTTGATCCTACTCAGATTGATAAAAATAAACCTGTGGTGTATTTCGGCTCATTCCAAGATTTACTAGGACGTGATGCTAATGGCAATATCAAACCCAAAAATGAATGGCTTCATGTAATTAATTGGGATTTAGTTGCATTTGATGAGTACCATTTTGGAGCATGGAGAGAAAATGCAAAGGAACTATTTGCATCTGAAGAGGAGAGAATTCAAAAAGACGAAATTCTTCTAGAGGATAGTAAGGGCTTGATGGATAAAATTGCTGACTTAAATGAGCCTCTAGGCAAGGAAACTGATTTTCTACCTATAACTTCCCGAGCTTTTTTGTATTTATCGGGTACACCCTTTAAGGCATTAGCATCGGGTGAATTTATTGAAGAGCAAATTTTTAACTGGACATATACGGATGAGCAAAGAGCTAAAGAATCTTTCTCGACCAACTTTCCTAACAAACGAAATCCATATGGCGCCTTGCCTCAAATGAGGTTGCTGACTTATCAAATGCCTGATGAGTTATTATTAGTAGCAAGTGGTGGTGAATTTGATGAGTTTGACCTTAATACATTCTTTGAGGCATCTGGCACTGAAAAGACTGCTAAGTTCAAGTACAAAAGCGATGTGCAAAAATGGTTAGATATTATTCGTGGTGGATATACGCCTCATACAGCTGAGTTATTAAAAGCAGGCACCCGCCCGCCATTTCCATATTCTGATATTCGACTCCTGCCTTATTTGCAGCATTCATTTTGGTTTCTACCTAATGTGGCTTCATGTCACGCAATGGCTAATTTATTAGCAGAGCGTCACAACACTTTTTGGCATGACTACAAAGTGATTGTTGCAGCAGGAACATCTGCAGGGATTGGACTTGAAGCATTACCACCTGTGCGTAAAGCTATTGGTAGTGGGTTTGATAGTAAATCCATTACGCTTTCGTGTGGCAAGCTGACGACAGGGGTAACGGTCGCACAGTGGTCTTCTATTTTAATGTTACGTAATTTAAAGTCGCCTGAGACATACTTTCAAGCTGCATTCCGTGTGCAGTCGCCTTGGTCTATTAAGAATCCAAATGGAGATAATCCAAATGAAGAGGAGATACTAAAACCAATCTGTTTTGTATTCGACTTTGCTCCTACTCGTGCATTGCGCCAACTATCTGAGTATGGAATTGGACTTGCTCCAAATGAAACTAATCCAGAAAATGCTGTGAAAGAATTAGTTGCGTTCTTGCCCGTGCTCGCCTACGACGGTGCAAATATGACACAGATTGATGCAGGTGGAATTCTTGACATCGCTATGGCTGGAACTTCTGCTACCTTGCTCGCTCGCAAATGGGAAAGTGCATTATTAGTCAATGTTGATAATGAAACCCTCCGTCGTATTTTAGATAATCCGGAAGCTCTGGCTGCAGTTGAGCGCATTGAGGGATGGCGCAACTTGGGTGATAACATTATTGAAACAATCATCAATAAAGGTGAGAAGATTAAAGAAATAAAGGATAAGGGTAAGGAAGGTGGTGGGTTGACACCAAAAGAGAAAAAAGAGCTGAGCGAAGAGGAAAAAGAGTACAAATCCAAGAGAAAACTTGTGCAAGAAAAGCTCATCAAGTTTGCTACTCGCATACCCGCATTTATGTACTTAACAGACTTTCGAGAAAATACGTTGCAAGACGTGATTACTAAGCTAGAGCCAGATTTGTTTTTAATTGTAACAGGTCTGACCGTTAAAGATTTTCATTTACTTGTGCAGCTAAAGGTTTTTAATACTGAGCAAATGAATCAAGCCGTATTTGCATTCAGGCGTTATGAAGACGCATCCTTGAGCTATACAGGTATTGAAAGCCATCATGGTCTCTCACACTATGGCTTATTTGATACGGTTGTTGCAGTTGAATAAAAAATCAATTACAAACGTCTTTTAGTAAGTTTCAAAAATAAAATTCTTAAGAATACATAGCACCTTTTAATTAATCTTCGCCAACTGCTGCTGCCCAGCCTTAATCTTCTGCCTTGCCTTCTCAGCCTTAATGGCTTTCTGTGTCGTCTTAACTTGATTCTGCATGGATGCAACCCTAGACTGATCGGGTGTTAGTGGTTTTTTTGGTTTGATAATTGCTTCTGCAAATTCGTAATAACGCATGGTAATTGCTCCTTTTAAGTATTTACCATGCGCACGATGTTTAGCTTTTAATTTGTAATGGGATGCCAATTACATTTGGTTGCCCGTATGTAGCGACTAACTGCCCTTTAGCAGCATTAATATTCATGGCCTGCACTCTGACCTTCGTTGTCATTCGACTTTGTCCTAAGGGTACTTTTACCCAACATTCATAATTGCCCATCATTTTTGTTCTCCTTTATGTTTGAAATTACTTTTGACTGCGCCACTGACTAGCTCAATCTGTTGATCTAGTTCTCCGCCTTCAACGGCTTGCTTGATGATCTCTAATGTATTTATCAGATCATCAGGGGCAGGGAGCTGAATACTGGTTTTGCCTTTGGCTAATTCCAATACCTTAGAGCCATAACGAACCGATACACAAACACTGCCATCCTCAGCTGTAAACCACCAAGGCCTTACTAACTTGGCTGCTGTGATTAATCGCACCTCGCCAGTGTCCTTATTTTTGACACTCTTCTGACGGGTTAAATTAAGGGCTTCACCTGAGGCTTTGGATTTAGCCAATAAGATCTGCTCCCATACCTTCAGGCTTAATTTATTACGACGCTTAATAATTACAGGTAAATGCTGCGGTTTTACAACGTTAACTAACTTCAAATTCGCTAGTGTGTTCATTTAGTTCTCCTATGAATGAGTAATGACATCCATAAAATATGCTCGAACACGCCAGATGGACAACCGAAATCTGCCAGATAAATTTATTTTGGTTAAATTGATTTCACCAAAATCACTAAAAAACCGTCTTTTTCAGTGTCATTTATTTTTACGATCAAATCTAGATGATAAATACTTTTACGAGTTGCTTAGTTAAGTTGCCGTTACAGAAAGAAGAAAAAAGAGTTGCAGTTGAGTTACTAGCTGAGTTTAGTTACTTGTTAAGTTACAAGTAGTGGCAAATGGGTAACTATGACTAGAGCAACTCGAAGCAACACACTCATTTTTGTATCTGCGACTTATGCGACTAAGCAACCTGTAACTTGAGAAAAATGGAGAAACTAAAAATGAAAGCAAGAGAAATTGCAGTACGTGGTTTTATCAATGAGAAATTTGGCACAACATTTGGCAAGGGATTATTTCATCGTGCCATTTATAACGGATCAGTTGAGATTAGGGATCCTTATACCAAATACCTAATCGACTTATTTGAATTCAATCGCTGGGAACATTCAGCAAAAACAGATGAGCAAATTACTTGGACAAAAAGGTTACATGAAGCTGGAGTTAATAGTGACAGTGATGCTGCGGTATCTTGGGTGCAGCACTATGATCCAATAACAAAAGCCAAACATTCCGTCGATGGCATCTGTGTTTATCTACCCAATAGCCAAGAGCTACATCTCAGCATTAATGATCCAGTAAACAACATTGTTGATCACTGGACGTTAGATGTGAAGGCTTGTACTAAGACGGGTGTAGGTAAGCCAGTGTTTATTGCCGCTAATGTAGATCTGTAACAACGCTTAATAAACGTAATTGCTACATAGATAGCAGTTACGCTTTAATCACCTGTTTTTGAGCGCCTAGCGCCAATCTAAGAAGCCTTTATAGCTTATGAAGAGTGTCAAAAGAATTGACGGTCTGTAATTTAAAGATTTTCACTTCTTTTATAGCCTGTTATGAGCGATCCAGACTAAACTAATCAAACTGTTGAGTGTGTATTATTATGACGATCATTATCTTGGTTTAAGGGCGAGGTTTTATGGCTATTCTTGATATTTTTTCAAAGAGAATAAAAAAGATTAGATCTGAAAATGTTGATACATATACGTACGACAATTTTCCAAGAAAATTAAGAGTACAAATCATTCATATCTTGAATGAGGCCCTTGGTAATGAGCTCCAATACAAAGATAGTTACACTAAAGTAGGAGGTGCATATGCTTTTATTGTTAAGGCCTTAAGCCGCGAGTATGGTGTATTTAATCTTGTAGATGATGATCCAAACTCAAATTCTCATAGACATCATTATCGTGAACTAAATAATTTCATTTTAGGTGAGCAGGATACTGAAAAAGTAATTGATGCAGTTGAGTTTAGCTTTCATGTTATTAATAAATCTACTCGTTATTTTGAGTATTTTTCTGCAAGATATTATGAAGAGAGGGCTGATTTAGCTATAGATGAATTAAACAAGCGATTTTTAGAACATGGCGTTGGATACCAATTTGAAAATGATCAAATAATAAGAGTTGATTCAAAGTTTATTCATGCTGAAGTAGTTAAGCCAATTTTCGTATTATTAAAAGATAAGCATTTTGCTGGTGCAGAAGACGAGTTTCTAAAAGCACATGATCATTTAAGGCATCATAGAAACAAAGAGGCTATAGCAGAATGTTTAAAGTCTTTTGAGAGTGTCCTTAAGGGTATTTGTGATAAGAATAAATGGAGTTATGGCGGTAATTCTACAGCTAGTAAGTTAATTGAAATTATTTGCGAAAAAAAACTTATTCCCGCATATCTTCAATCTGAGTTTACGAGCTTAAGGGGCATTTTAGAGTCGGGCATTCCAACAGTAAGAAATAAAGTTGGGGGACATGGGCAGGGAGCTGAGAAAATAGATGTTCCTTACTATCTTGTTGCATACGCATTACATTTAACTGCAGCTAGTATTTTATTTTTGATTGAATGTGATAAAAATCTCAAGAGAGAAAAGTAATATGGCGCAAATAGATAATATGTTTAAAAATACTCATCGAAGAGATGCATATTACGACATGATCAATAAACACGTTCCTGATGCATTGGTTTGCCTTCACGAAGATTTAGTTACGTATGATTTTAGCTCTGGGGTGGAGAGTCTTATAAAGTACAATTCGCCAGCAATAAAGATTAGCATTGACTGTGATGCCGTTACCTATGACGTTTATATTTTATTTGACTCAAGTTATGGCGTTTATGCTGTTGGACAAGATTCTCTTACTGGAAACTTTAATTCAAGGACATTTAATTCTGCCGAAGAAGCTATTGAGGAGTTATCGAAGAGGTTGAAACAAATCATTCTAGCCTAGAGTGTGCCGAATTTTTAAGATGAAGCGTAAGTCTAGTGCTAACATAATTCGTCAAAATAATTGACGCTGGATTTCGCAAATTTGCTTACACACTTTAAGTGAGGCCGGCTACAACCCGCACGTTTACTACAGTTAGACAGAGTTTCGACACTTTTAATCCGTTTGTCGTGGGTTCGATCCCCGCACGCCCTACCAATATATAAACGGCTTCTAGGGCATAAACCTTAGAGGCCGTTTCCAATTCTAGTCCCACAGACTACGCATAAACTAAAGTCCTTAGCTAGAGCGTCTGCTTTAAATCAATGTAATTGAGAAGTCTTTAGACAGAAATGGACTGGAGGCGGACTGTTGCCTAGGTGGTTTAAATTAAGCTGAAGCGAGGTAAAAAGCCAGAAGCACGCCAACAAATACAATAGAGAATGTCAACAAAGAAGCCAGCCATTTAATGGCTAACTTGGGCACATCCTCTGGCGGAAGTGTTTTCACGTATAGATGGTGGTTTAACTGGGCTCCCAATGTAATTGTAGCGCCAATAATCACCAACGTAATACCAAACACATTAGAGAGCCCATTGTTTTGATGCAGTTGTCTTAAAGTAAAACTGGATGCAGAGAGTAGCGTTAAGATCATGCCGAACTTAGCGACTACAAATCCTAGCGCCATCACTGTTATGCCAGATCTTACCCAAGCAAGCAATGTGCGCTCTGCTGCAAAAAATATTCTTGGATCTGAAGTGGTCATGATAATTTGCCTTTCGTTACTTTCTTGATTGCCGCGCCAGTTTTATTTTTTCTGAGTTACGGTAGCTTTCAATTAGTTCATAGATACCCATGCCAATCAACATAAATCCAACAAAAACAGCGCCTTTAATGCTGCCAAAACCTAGCAACACAAATGCTGGTGCTGGACATATGCCAGATAAACCCCAACCTACTCCAAACGCAAGGCCACCAAGAACTAAGCGTTGATCAATGATGCGTGATGTTGGCAAATTCATCGATAATCCTAGCAGGCTATATGTACGCTTTTTAGCGATACTAAATGCTACAACCCCTACAAAGATAGCGCTACCCATTACAATCGCGAGTGATGGATTCCACAATCCCGCGAGGTCAAGAAAAGCTAGCACTTTAGCTGGGTTAGCCATGCCAGCAAGTACCAAGCCAAGCCCGAAAATAAGTCCCGCTAATGCTGAGAAAAATAGCGAATAAATTTGTCCTAAATGTTTTTTCATTGAACTGTTGTACCTAATTTAAACGGCTAGAACATGCCGGACAATAAAAACCGTTAAAAAACCAGTGCCCATAAAAGCTAATGTTGCAATAATTGAACGTGGTGATAAACGTGATATGCCGCATACGCCATGACCGCTTGTGCAGCCGGAACCATAACGTGTACTAATGCCAACAATAAGTCCTGATATAGCTAAAAGACTGTTGCTAGCTTCAATATTGATATTTGGGAGAGTGTTAACCGTGGCCCAGGCTAGAGGAGCAAGAATTAACCCGATAATAAAGGCCACGCGCCACCCTATATCATTGCGTTGTGGCCTATATAGGCCGCCCAGTATTCCGCAAATACCAGCGATCCGCCCATTTAGTAATATGAATAAGGCTGAGGCTATGCCGAGCATTAAACCGCCAAAAATCGCAGACCAGGGCGTGAAATTATTCCAGTCAATTAACATATGAATTTACTCTAGTTAACGCAAAGTAATGCGTTTTATATTGATTGCGGCGTAGCGAACATCATTTTTATATCAGCTTCCGAAGTCATGTGGTCAGCTACTTGGCCGCAGACCAATTCGCAAAGCTCATAAACGCTAGGATTGGCAATGCTGTAATAGACGCTAGTGCCGCGAGCCTCTCTTTTTACTAGCCCACTATCAGCAAGCATTGATAAATGCTTTGATATATTGGCTTGAGTACCCCCTGATATTTCAGTTAATTGGCTCACATTTTTTTCGCCATCTTGAAGCGCGTTTAATACCTTTAGTCGCATTGGTTCTGCGAGCGCTTTGAAATACTTAGCTACATATATTAATGCGCGATCATCTAGTTTGCTCATACCTTATTCCAGCTTTGATAATATCAATATTATACACGGTCAATTAATGTTGACTATAAAGTTGTATGAATATATAGTTATATATAGCTTGTTTGCATAGCGCTCAAAGTGTACTCTGTAATTTTAAAAAATAAAATTTAACAGACTTTAAAAGGAATAGCAGTTGATTAAATCTAGCCCATGGAAGTTTGTTTTATTATTAGGCCTGTCTACTTTAGCTAATGCTACTCCCTTAGTCACGACAAAAGTTAGCCAAACAAGTGGTGAGTCTACTGCTACTGTCGAAGGTGTTGTTGAGGCTGTAAAGACCAGTCTGATTTCCTCTCAGGTTACAGGCAGCATCACGGCTATTCCAGTTAAAGTTGGGTATTACGTGAAAGCAGGTCAATTGCTTGCACGGGTTGATGCTCGAATGGCAACACAACAAGCGCTAAGCAATCAAGCTCAAACCTCAGCCGCACAAGCGCAACTAGATGCTGCAAGTAAAGAGTATGAGCGGAAGCGTCACTTGTTTGAAAAGCAATATATCAGTCAAGCTGCATTAGATCGAGCAGAGTCCGATTATAAAACTGCGGTGGCACAAACTAAGTCACAATTAGCCCAAGCAGGGATAGCTGGCGTACAAAGTGGATTACATAGCATTAATGCGCCGTATGCTGGCGTGGTGTCTGAAGTGTTAGTTGAAGCAGGTGATATGGCATTGCCAGGACAACCGTTGGTTAGAATGTACGATGCTAGCGAAATGCGTGTAGTCGTCAATGTACCGCAAAGTCAGTTGGCGCTAATTAAGCAGCAAGGAACGGTTAAAGTGGTGGTTGGTGCTGCCAAAATGGCTGAAAATACTTTGAACATTACCCAATATGCAGTTTTGCCAACCGTAGATCCGATTACCAATACGGTGAAGTTACGTTTAGCTCTACCAAAAAATCTCAAAACTATCGCCCCAGGAATGTTTGCCCGCGCTACGTTGCCATTAAATAGTGAAGAAGGCAAAGTCCAGCTTTATATACCAATTAAAGCCGTAATTAAGCGGAGTGAATTGGTAGCAGTCTATGTGCTTGATGCAAAAGGTAGGCCGCAATTAAGGCAAGTTAAACTTGGGCGTGTACAAGGTGAGAATGTTGAAGTTTTTGCGGGGTTGCAACTTGGTGAAACCTTAGCAGAAGATCCAATTGCCGCTGCGAACTATAAGTAGGAATACACGTGTCTACAAAACCACCAGCACAAGATAACTACCAATTGGGCATCTCTGGACGAATTGCACGTTATTTTCAAACGGCGCAAATTACACCATTAATGGCAGTAGTTGCACTATTGCTGGGTTTATTTGCAGTGATAGTAACGCCACGCGAAGAAGAGCCGCAGATTAATGTGACCATGGCAAATGTGTTGATTCCATTTCCTGGCGCTTCCGCTAAAAATGTAGAGCAGATGGTGTCGGTGCCAGCTGAGCAGGTCCTAGCGCAAATTGCCAATGTTGAACATGTGACTTCAGTATCACGACCAGGCATGGCAGTCATTACGGTACAGTTTCAAGTAGGTGTGCCACGCACAGAAGCCCTCGTACGTTTATATAACACAATCCAATCTAATCAAGATTGGCTCCCCAAAAATTTAGGTGTTGGTGATCCAATCATTAAGCCTAAAGGCATAGATGACGTACCTATACTCACTGCAACCTTGTACAGTAAAAATAATCAACAGGGAGCTTTTGAGTTAGAGCAAGTAGCGCACGGACTTGAGGCAGAGATTAAGCACGTGCAAGGCACGCGTGAAGTTGCAACACTTGGCGGGCCAGGCCGCGCGGTCAATATTGATATAGATCCAGTACGCATGGCCAATGCTGGAATTAGTGTTGCGGATATGCGACGTTCATTGCAGGCAGCCAATCTAGGGGCTCCGTTAGGAGATGTAACCAACACCAATCAATCTATAGCTGTTGAAGTGGGTAAGTATTTTACTGATGCAAAAGATATATCCGAACTAGTTGTAGGATTACATGAAGGTCGCCCAGTTTACTTAAATGAAGTCGCACAAATTCATGACGGCCCACCGTCAGCTGAGCGCTATGTATGGTTTGGCGAAGCCCATAATGCTGCTGAATATCCAGCAGTCAGTATGACTGTCACTAAAAAGCCAGGTCAAAATGCAGTGGCAGTAGCAGATGCTGTGATAAAGCAAATAGACAGTTTAAAGAATGTACTAATACCGGCTAGCGTCGAAGTAAAAATAACGCGTAACTACGGTGAAACGGCTAACGATAAAGCACAGAAACTTATCCATAAGCTTATATTTGCAACATCAGCGGTGGTTATGTTGGTGTTCTTTGCCTTAGGTAAACGTGAGGCAGCAATTGTCGGCACGGCCGTCGTATTAACCCTAATGGCGACCTTGTTTGCATCTTGGGCGTGGGGCTTCACACTTAATCGCGTTTCATTGTTCGCTCTAATTTTCTCTATTGGGATTTTGGTTGATGACGCTATTGTGGTTGTAGAAAACATCCATCGCCATATGAAGCTAAAACCTGAAGCACCACTCACCGACATTATTCCAGTTGCTGTTGATGAAGTTGGCGGACCGACGATATTAGCTACTTTAGCAGTCATTGCGGCTTTATTGCCAATGGCATTTGTCAGTGGTTTAATGGGTCCATACATGAGCCCGATACCGATTAACGCTAGTATGGGTATGCTTATTTCTTTGGCGGTGGCTTTTATTATCACGCCTTGGCTATCTCGTTTATGGTTGCGACATGGCCACACACAGGACGCGATGACCAAACGCATTGCACCGCTATTTACTCGTATGTTTACGCCATTCTTAAGTGAGCGTGATGGACAGAAAAATAGACGGAAATTGGGCTTGGGTGTGTTGCTATTGATTCTGTTGTCGCTTGCATTACCGGTTGCACAGTTAGTGGTACTCAAAATGTTGCCATTCGATAATAAGTCTGAGTTTCAAGTCGTGGTCGATATGCCTGCTGGCACGCCGGCTGAAACCACTGCAAGTGTGTTACATAAAATGACGGCTTATTTATCGAATGTGCCGGAAGTTAGTAATTATCAAGCATATGTTGGCCTTGCAGCACCGATTAACTTTAATGGATTGGTTCGTCAGTATTACTTGCGTAGTGGTGGGTCTGTCGGCGATATTCAGGTAAACCTAGTTGATAAAAACCATAGAAGCGATAAGAGTCATATTATTGCCGGTCGGGTAAGGCCTGAATTGCAGAAGATTGCGCATGCAATGGGCGCTAAAGTGAAGGTGGTAGAAGTGCCTCCAGGCCCACCAGTCATTTCTCCATTGGTCGCTGAAATATATGGACCTGACGATGGCACTCGTTTGCAGTTAGCAAGACAAGTTCGACAAGTATTCGATACTACAGCAGGCGTTGTAGATACTGATGATAGCGGCATTGCTGATGCTAAAAAGATAGCCCTAGTGGTTGATAAGAAAAAGGCTGCGTTACTTGGTGTTTCGCAAGCGGCTATTGTCAGCACTTTGCGCACTGGGTTAGCTGGAGAAGATGTGACTTATCTTCATGATGGGACTAAATATCCTGCTGGTACACGCCTAAGATTGCCTGTGTCAGCCCAAGGTGATATCGAGGACCTACTGAAATTGTCCGTAACAACTGCGGGCGGTAACTTGGTGCCGATAAGAGAGTTAGTAAGTATTGAAGATAGTCTGCGCGAGCAGCCCATTTATCACAAAGACTTATTGCCAGTGAATTATGTGCTGGGTGATATGGCCGGTAAGCTTGATAGTCCATTGTATGGAATGTTTGGCATGCGCAAAGCTGTGAATGAAATAACAACACCATCAGGGGCAAAGTTAGGTGAGTTCTTCATTCAGCAACCGTCTGATAATCAACGTGGCTACGCGATTAAATGGGATGGGGAATGGCAAGTCACTTATGAAACCTTCCGAGATATGGGCGCAGCCTATGCGGTTGGCCTAATTCTAATTTATCTCCTAGTAGTTGCTCAGTTCGGATCGTACCTAACGCCCCTCATTATTATGGCACCAATCCCTTTGACTATCATTGGTGTTATGCCTGGTCATGCATTGTTGGGAGCACAATATACGGCCACGTCAATGATAGGCATGATTGCACTAGCTGGGATTATCGTACGCAACTCCATACTACTGGTCGATTTCATTAATTTGGAAGTGGCCTCTGGTAAGCCTTTTAAACAAGCCGTTATTAACTCAGCCATCACTCGCGCTCAGCCAATAGTGTTGACTGGCCTGTCGGCGATGTTAGGTGCATTTTTTATACTCGACGATCCCATTTTTAATGGACTCGCTATTTCGCTGATTTTCGGTATTTTTGTATCAACCTTATTGACGCTGATTATTATTCCACTGCTGTATTTCGTGGCTTATCAACATAAATACAATTAAATATATTAGGAGAAATGTCATGACTTCTTGGAAACTTGTTCGCATATTTGCTGGCTTATTAATACTACTATCCTTAGTATTGGGTGTGGTCGGCAGTCCATTCTATGTTAGCCAGTATTGGTTGCTATTTACGGCGTTTATTGGATTAAATCTTTTTCAAAGTGGACTAACCAATTGGTGTTTGATGGAAAACATCTTACGTAAACTTGGCGTACCTAGTGGCTGCTAGTCTTTTGGTTGTAAATGAAAATTCGAAGGCCTACTGATTATGCTTAATCTTAAGCGGCGCTCACACGCTTACCTATTGGCACTGACACTGGCTATCACTAGTCAATCAGTCTATGCACTGGACTTAATGGATGCTTGGCAGGCTGCGCAAAATAAAGATCCCAGCTTTAGTGCAGCGCGTGCAGGTGTCGTGGTGGGTAGGGCTAGAATCGGACAAGCTAAAGCGCTTAAACTGCCACAAGTGAACGCTTCAGCTGGCACAGGCATGGTCAATGCATATAATAAAATTGGGAATGCACAGTTTTCCGCTCCTGGTATGGGTGGACCATATAACAACGCTAGTTTTATCACTCAAACTGATAATGGCGTAGATCTGCATTGGAATATCCGCGCTGAACAACCGCTGTATAACGCCGAGCTCGCCACCCAGGCACAGCAATTGAATAAACAAGCAGAGTTTGCCAATATAAAGCTTAGTGCTGAACAGCAGGGGCTGATTTTACGCGTGGCTAAAGCTTACTTTGACGTATTGCTTGCGGAAGATTCTCTGGTGGCACTTAAAAAGCAACGCCTAGCAGTTAGTCAGGCTTTAGCCGTGGCTAAAGGTAGGTTTGCTGAAGGTGATGTTGCGATTATTGACACACATGAGGCGCAAGCACGTGAAGATGCTCTGGTTGCGCAAGAGCTAGAGGTTGAAAGCAATCTTCAATTAGCGCAGGCCGCATTGACTGACTTAACAGGAAATAATGGGGATGTTCTGGCGAGGCTTGCCGATCAAAGTAATTTGCAGCAATTAAATGAAGGAGCACTGAAGGACTGGCTAGCATTGGCGCAAAGCAATAGCCCTTATCTACATATGCAGCAAATTCAGCAGGGTATCGCACATGACGAAATTGATAAATATCGACTTTCAAATTCGCCCGTACTTAGTCTCATTGCACAGGCAGGGGGTGCGGACTTACGTGGTAGTAACAATGACTCAACACTCAGCAATCATGCCGTAAGCGTTGGTGTGCAGTTGACCATGCCATTATTCACTGGTGGTATGCGGAACGCTAAATACGAAGAAGCTGTAGCTTTAGAACAGCAATCAATGGATGAGACTGAGGTAATCAGGCTGCGTGCCGGCCAGCAAGCACGCACTGAATGGTTAGGTGTTTCAGTAGGTAAAGGAAAAGTTAGAGCAATGGAGCAGGCCTTATATTCTTCTAAAGTGAAGTTGGATGCTACTAAGCTAGGTCGAGAAGTTGGTGACCGTACGATTTTAGATGAACTCAATGCGGAGCAAGATTTTCATAGTACCCGCACTCAGCTTTTTAGAGCACGTTATCAAATGTTATTGTCCTATCTGAGCTTGGCAGCAACGGCAGGCATATTAGATGAAAAACGGTTGTTGGAAGTGAATGCAGTATTGGTAGTAAGGCAGGCTGAATAATTAAAATCAACAAAATAACTAATCAGTAGGTAGGGGTGAGAAGATGGCACATATCGTAATAATGGGCGCTGGTATTGGTGGAATGCCTGCGGCTTATGAATTAAAAGCTGAAATTGGCAAAGAACATAAAATTACTGTAGTGAATGCGGTGGATTACTTTCAATTTGTGCCTTCCAATCCATGGTTAGCGGTGGGATGGAGTAAACGTGAAAAAATTACTTTCCCGATTCGTCCTTATCTTGAAAAGAAAGGCATCAATTTTATTGCCCAACCGGTAACGCAGATAGATGCTGACAATAACACCTTGCAATTAGCCAATGGAGATCAGCTTAACTATGACTACTTGGTAATCACTACTGGGCCCAAGTTATCCTTTGATGAAGTACCAGGCTCAGGACCTAACGGTGGATATACCCATTCTATATGCTCGGTAGATCATGCTGAAAAAACCTGGAAGGCTTATCAGGAGTTTCTTAAAGAGCCTGGCCCTGTCATTATTGGCGCGATGCCAGGCGCTAGTTGCTTTGGCCCTGCGTATGAGTTCACCTTTATTATGAACACAGATTTGCGTAAAAAAAAGAAGCGCAACAAAGTGCCGATTACCTATGTCACCAGTGAACCATATATCGGACATTTGGGCTTGGGTGGTGTAGGTGACTCCAAAGGAATGCTGGAGTCAGAATATCGACATAATGATATTAAGTGGATTACCAATGCAAAGGTTACTAAAGTCGAAGCAGATAAGATGTTTGTGACGGAACATGATTTGCATGGCAATGTTGTCAAGGAGCACGAATTGCCATTTAAATTCTCCATGATGCTACCCGCATTTAAAGGTGTGGATCCAGTGGCTGCTGTTGAAGGTTTATGCAACCCTCGTGGTTTTGTATTGATCGATGAGAATCAGCGTAGCACAAAATACCGCAATATTTTTGCAGCGGGTGTTTGCGTGGCTATACCACCAGTTGAAGTTACCCCAGTACCAACTGGAGCGCCTAAAACTGGCTACATGATTGAATCTATGGTTACTGCCATCGTACACAACATTGCAGCAGATTTATCTGGGAAGGTTGCTGATGCAAAAGCTAGTTGGAATGCAATTTGTATTGCTGATATGGGCGATACGGGTGCTATTTTTGTGGCTTTACCGCAGATACCTCCGCGTAATACAAATTGGATAAAAAAAGGGAAATGGGTTCATTTGGCCAAGATTGCTTTTGAGAAATACTTTATCTATAAAATGAAAAAAGGTAGCTCAGATCCAATCTACGAAAAGCATGTACTTAAGTTAATGGGGATAGAAAAGCTAGATTAATGCCCAACATTTGGGGTCAGCTCATTCTGGAGATTTTTTTGGTATCGAATCTCTCCTATGGGTCGGAAGTGGCTAAATCATGAGTCTGCTTTTAGGTAGATCTAATCCAATTATCAACGAGTTTAAACTTGAAGTTGATTAATCCAAGAGAGGTGATAAAAAGCGTTTTGGATGCATATCAAAATAATGCATTGGATTTATCGGCGGTAGAGGGATTTATTAGACAGATTATTGGTTGGCGAGAGTTTGTCAGAGGTATTTACTATCTCGATATGCCACAGATGGCACAGGCAAATTTTTATAAGCACCAACGCGCCTTACCCAATTGGTATTGGACGGGCGATACTAAAATGAACTGTATGAAAGATACCATTGGCCAAACGCTCAAGTATGGATATGCCCACCATATTCAGCGCTTAATGATTACAGGTAATTTTGCTCTATTGGCAGAGGTTTTGCCTCAACAAGTTTCTGACTGGTATTTAGCTATATATGTAGATGCGATTGAGTGGGTTGAGTTGCCAAACGTTGTAGGTATGGCACTTTTTGCTAACGGTGGTCGCTTTACAAGTAAGCCTTATATTGCAAGTGGTGCTTACGTTAAGCGAATGAGTAATTATTGTGACCGATGCCAATATAAGCCGGATATTAGACATGGCGAGCAAGCTTGCCCGATGACCACTTTATATTGGAATTTTCTCATTAACCATCAGTCGGAGTTTAACCAAAATCCTCGTATGCGATTGATGACAGCAAATTTATCGAAGATTAGTAATGAGGATCAGCGCCTTATACAAAATCATGCAAAAGCGATATTAGATGGGATTGATTCTATTTAATATGGCAAGAACACTTTAAGAAATAGTTGAGTCAGTAGGTATTAATTTCCCCGAAAGATTAGTGTTTTCAGACGTCAGGCAAAAAACTAAAAGCTGATTTAGATCAAGCTCATTTTTTGATATTAGTATGATAATCAAACTTGATGTATCTAGTCGCAGTTGAGTCATTAAAATCTTAAAAAGTTAAATCTATGATCAATTTAGTTAAAAAGTGGCAGGCTTTCACATCCGCCCCCCATCGCGTGTTCTTTTTCTGGGGTGGTGTCCAGTCGTTGCTGACAATCGTGTGGTGGATGACGGACTTAGCTGGACGTTTTGGAGGGTTTTATACACCTATTGCATGGACGATTTCACCGATTGATGCGCATGCTTTTTTGATGATCTATAGCTTTTTCCCATTCTTTATTTTTGGCTTCTTAATGACGACTTTCCCACGGTGGATGAATGGGGAAGAGGTGGCACGCAAGGCTTACTTGCCGGCATTTTTATTATTGGCAACTGGATCAGTCTTGTTTTATATAGGTCTGATTTTCAGTTTGATTATTTTAAAAATGGCCTATGTACTATTTATGGGAGGCTGGGGTTTTGGTTTGTATGGATTATTACGCGTCTATTTCCGCGCTAAGCACCCAGATAAACGCCATGCAGCCATTACTGGCGTGGTGTTGGGACTAGGTTGGTTATTATTAGCTGGGTTCGTTAGTAACGAAGCGCACTTTATTGCTATCGCCAAAGTAGGTGGCATCTGGTTGATATTGTTGCCAGTATTTTTTGCAGTAAGTCACAGGATGATCCCTTTCTTCTCAGCTAACGCCATCCCTAATTACGTCATTGTTCGACCCAATTGGGTGCTGGCACTCATCCCTAGCTTTGCGCTGATACATGGTATATTCGAACTTACAGGATTGCAGGCTTGGACTTGGCTGGTGGACTTTCCGATGGCTATCAGTGCGATTTACTTAACACGTGTTTGGCGATTGCGCGATAGTCTTAAAGTGCCGATATTAGGGATGTTACATATAGGTTTTGCTTGGCTTGGGATTGCGCTTACGCTGTATACCTTACAAAGTTTAACCTTACTGTTCACTGGGCAGGTGATCTTAGCTAAGGCGCCATTGCACGCGTTAGTGATTGGTTACTTTACTTCTGTGCTAATCGCGATGGCCACACGCGTAACTTTAGGCCATTCTGGCCGAATGATGAAAGCTGACCGATTAACCTGGGGTGTTTTTCTAGCATTCCAGACGGTGGCCATGTTGCGGATTGTTTCCGAGTTGCCTGGTTTAGATTTAGCGGTACGCAGTCATTTATATCTTTGTGCGGCGGCAGTTTGGTTGCTATGCTTTGGAGTTTGGGTACGTAAGTACGCCCCTATTTATTGGCAGGATACAACGAACTGATCCAGCGTTTTAAATAACCAATAAGATTGGCCATATCAAGAATGATTAAAAGAAACATACTGAGCCAGATTCCAGCGGGTATTTGGGTGCTTGGCTTCGTGAGCTTGCTCATGGACATATCTTCAGAGATGGTACACAGCTTATTGCCCATGTTCATGGTAACGACTCTGGGGGCTAGCGCCTTTGCTGTCGGCCTGATTGAAGGTTTAGCTGAATCAACTGCGCTAATTGTTAAAGTATTTTCTGGGGTTTTAAGTGACTATCTAGGGAAGCGTAAGGTACTCGCATTGGTTGGATATACGTTAGGTGCTTTGACTAAGCCATTATTTGCAATAGCCCCTACGATAGGCATTGTGTTAACTGCTCGTATGCTTGATCGGGTCGGCAAAGGTATTCGTGGTGCACCACGCGATGCATTAGTGGCTGATATTACACCAACACATCTTCGTGGTGCCGCTTTTGGACTCAGACAATCTCTAGATACCGTCGGCGCATTTTTAGGCCCATTACTGGCCGTTGGCTTGATGCTCCTTTGGGCCAATGATTTTAGAGCAGTATTTTGGGTGGCCGTTATTCCAGGCATGATGGCGGTTATACTGCTCTTTGCTGGCATTCGTGAGCCTGCGCGCCATAAAGATGCAAAAAAATCAAATCCAATTCGCCGAGAAAATCTTAAGCGTTTAAGTAGTTCTTATTGGTGGGTAGTAGGCATTGGAGCGATATTCACGCTCGCTCGATTTAGCGAGGCGTTTCTAGTGCTGCGTGCTCAGCAAACTGGCATTCCGATTGCAATCGTGCCATTGGTCATGGTAGCAATGAACATCGTGTATGCAGCATCAGCGTACCCATTTGGAAAGCTATCTGACAGTATGAGTCATACCAAGTTGCTTGCGCTAGGACTAGTGGTCTTGATTATGGCAGACCTAGTGTTAGCTTATAATCATCACTGGGCCGTAGTGCTGGTAGGCGTTGCGCTTTGGGGCGTTCATATGGGTATAACGCAAGGATTATTGGCTACAATGGTTGCGGATACCGCACCAGCAGATTTACGTGGTACCGCCTATGGTTTCTTCAATCTAATGAGTGGGATAGCCATGCTTCTTGCTAGTGTGATTGCAGGACTGCTTTGGGATGGACTTGGCGCATCTTTTACTTTTTATACGGGCGCTGGATTCTGTGTTATTGCACTGATAGGCTTGAAATGGGTTCCACCGGCACAAATGAGATGATGTTTATAAGTATTATTGTTAAGGAGCTATAAAAATTAAATTAAATAGCGGTGGTATCGATCGTACAATTCGAATTGTTGCTGGCTTGGCACTATTAGCTTGGGCTGGTATTTTTCATGGCCCTGTTTGGGCTTTTATAGGCATTTTGCCGCTAGCTACAGGGATTATTGGCTGGTGCCCAGCCTACCCAATACTTGGAGTTAACACTTTGAAGAAGTAAAGTCCTTGTTGTGACTGGCAATTTTTGGCCAAGTGGTCTGTGACGATAATTGATTTAGCTAAGGCTAAGGCTTTGTAATTTTGTTATAATCCCTGTAGGTGAATGATGGCCTAATCAATAAGACTTCAGTCGGCATGATTGGTAAATCAATTGCTTGAAAGATTGGGGTGTTAGCTCAGCTGGTAGAGCAGTGGACTCTTAATCCATTTGTCGCGAGTTCGATCCTCGCACGCCCTACCAATATACAAACGGCTTCTAGGGCATCAACCTTAGAGGCCGTTTTCAATTCTAGATTCACAGACTACATTTGGGTAAATTTACAAATGGGGTGAATGTCTTAATGAATAAGCTTGGTGTGAAAATTTAGATAAAAAAATGGCCCAATTAAGGGCCATTTCCATTGGATTCTTAGTAACTTAAGCTTTCTGAATGTTAGAAGCTTGTTTACCTTTAGGTCCGTCTGTCACGTCAAAAGTAACGCGGTCATTTTCTTTCAATGATTTATAACCAGAATCTACGATTGCTGAAAAGTGTGCGAATAAATCGTCACCGCCTGCATCAGGAGTAATGAAACCAAAACCTTTAGAATCATTAAACCATTTAACTAAACCTGTT
>Ga0214235_1000294_pt1 | contig 23443 bp, 27 predicted proteins | sample TroBogypolimnion_2_FD_153073 | JGI IMG/M metagenome (GOLD analysis project Ga0214235, IMG submission 153073) | Freshwater microbial communities from Trout Bog Lake, WI - 15JUL2008 hypolimnion | ecosystem: Environmental > Aquatic > Freshwater > Lake > Hypolimnion/Profundal zone ... | reverse complement strand
ATGCTAGAAAACTCTCCAGCTACTACATTTAAAGTAGTTGGCAGGGAAGCTGGTGCATGTGGGGATAGAGGCTGCATCTTCAGAGAAGTGGTCTCTATTCAGATACCGGAAGCATTCCTCAAAGACAAAATGAAGCAAGGATTCATCATCACTCTATCGGCCAAGAATGGAATGAAAACTGAACTCTTTGTGCCAGCGCAATACATTCAAGGCTATATGCAGGCAGTGAATGGATTTAACCAATAATTGCATAGGCAACCACAACAATGGGCCTTCTATCTGCTGATATAAGCCTCTAACTGGGCTATCGTTGCAGCCTGCTCTGCCAAAGCTGCCTTTACAAGATCGCCTATAGACAATAGATCAAGCAGTTGCCAATTTTCTACAACTTGTACCTTTGACGAAATAACAAGCCTAAACTTTCTACTTTAAACCATTAAAAGCCTCATAAATAAGTCATTAATATACTTAAAGACTGTTTTATGATTCATATTTATTGACCTATGGTACATAAGCAGGTATATTAACGCCTCATACTCAACAAAATGCATGAGGCACTATGCGCGTAGATCAACAACTGACCCTAGCATCAAAGCAACTTGGCCAATCCGCTGAAATAGCGCAATGCCTTGTTTCTTTGCGCCTTGCACGTCGTGTTCGTCAGGGGGAAGCTGCAGTTCGTGCCGGCCTATCTCGCGCTACTGCACAACGCATTGAAAAAGGTGATCCTGGTGTGGCGATTGGCGCGCTTTTGCGTTACTTAGATGCAATCGCTCCAGGCATGACCTTGTTGCAACTCTTAAGCGGCAATGATCCTGCGATCATTGCTTTAGAGCGTCGCTCACGTCCACAACGCGTACGTGATTTAAGTACAGCGGAAATGAAAGCGCTTGATTTCTGATGGCAAACACAACTAAAGACCTATTTGTCTTTGCCAATCTTGAGGGGCAATTTGTACCAGCAGGACAACTGCAAGTAGATGAAGAAGGCTCAAGACTCATTGCCTCTTCATTTGCTTATGGCTTACGCTATTTAGATAGGAGCAACGCACAAGAAGTTGATCCAGTCGCCCTGAGTCTTAAAAATAAAAGCGGGATCAAAGGCAAGCGTCTCGTTCCACCAAATGGCCTAGAAGCTTTTGGCGGAATCCGTGATGCCGCCCCTGATTCATGGGGAAGAAGAGTCATTGAAGCAAGGCTTAAGGTTCCAGCTAATAGCCTGCCAGAATCAACCTATCTACTCGAAGCAGGTAGTGATCGTGTTGGGGCTTTAGATATTCGAGCCTCCTTAGATCAAGAAGAGCGCCCTGCACACGAAAGTATTCACAATCTATCTTACGTACTAGAGGGTGCGCAAAAGATTGAGGCTGGCTCACCAGTATCAGAAGCACTATCCAGAATTTTGATTGTGGGTAGCGGTCTTGGGGGCATGCGCCCTAAGGCAAGCGTGCGCGATGATGAAAACATTTTATGGATGGCCAAGTTCCCAGGTAACACAGATGGCGCTTTAGATGTACCAAGTATTGAATATGCCACACTCAAACTTGCGCAGTTAGCCGGCCTTAATGTAGCGCAAACTCAATTAGAACAAGTTGGCAAGAAAAAAGTGTTGATGGTCAAACGTTTTGATCGCTCTTGGACTGCTTTTGCTCGGCCAGTAGAAATTCGTCATCATGTCGTTAGCGCCCTCACCCTCGTCGCCTGTCATGAATCAGAGTCCAATACAAAAAGCTATATGGATATTGCTGATGCCATCCGTAGATATTGCGTGGTTCAAACAGTCAAATCGGATATTGAAGAGCTATATGCGCGCATGATCTTTAATCTTTTTGTGAGTAACGATGATGATCATCTGCGCAATCATGCCTTCTTATGGGATCATAATCTGAAAGGCTGGAGCCTGAGTCCACTCTATGACGTGATGCCTCATGCAGTCATTGCAAGTGAGCGTTATCAACATCTAGGCGTTGGACCACAAGGTAAATTGGCCACACTCGATAATGCTTATGGCGCCAAAGAGCGCTTTGGTCTATCGGCGCAGCAAGCAAGCGCCATTATCGATCGCGTATGGCGAGTAACCAGGCAATGGAAAACACATTTCGAAAGCTTTGGAATTCCAGTAGATCAAATCGAAGGAATCTCTCTAGCCTTCAGGCATATCGATGATATTTGCAGCGCTGAATTAATCAAGACTTTAGCCAAAGACTAAGCCCTCATTAGGAAGCGTATGGTGGGTAACTAGATTTCAATGATTAATGATGGATCAAATTTTGGGTTCTCGGCATGGTTAGATCGTACATACCCGCGAGGATTACAAACCACCCTGGTGCCATTCATTTGATAATCACAAGAGTCATGCGTGTGCCCATGAATCCATAGAGACATCTTTCCAAAGAGATGGGCTAACTCGGATGAAAAACAGGCGGATAGTAAATCCGGTTTATATCGCTCTGCTACTGAACTCATTGAGGGTAGATGATGAGTAACCACCACAGTCTTGCCATTAAATGGACTCTCCAGCTCTTTTTGTAGCCAGACTAGCGACTTTTCATGCAATTGAATCGATTTTTTTGGAGAAAAATTTCTACCTCCGTCCCGGATTCTTCTGAAGTCATTTAAGTAAAGCTCGCCATACGTTAGGCATTTGGATTTTAGCTCCTCGCCAAATAATAAAAAGTCAGTCCATAAGGTAGCCCCCAAGAAGCGGATGGAAGTCTTGGTTTTAGAGTCTTGCAATTGAAGTACATCATCATCTAGAAAATGAATGCCGTTTTCTACGCATGCATTTTGAATGTCTTCAAGTACATGGCAACGCTGGGAGCCATAGAACTCATGATTGCCGGCCACATAAATAATTTCTTGCTGAGGAAATGATTTCCTAGCCCAAGTTACACCTTCCGAGCGAAGGCCGATATCGCCTGCTAGAACAATAACATCTGCCGTATTTGATGCGGGGGTAAAGTCAGCAAACTCTAGATGTAAATCACTCAGTACATGAAGTTTCATAAATTGGATAAGACGTGATCGTAACTTTTATGTGGAGACCTAGTGTATTCAATAAATTAACCATGTAACCAGGATGCAATAAGCGATTGTTGGCTTACATGCCATTAGCCACGCATCTGAAATGCAATATTGTTTCGGTGGTAAGCGTACTGGTAAGCGGGAGTGATAAAGAAAAAGCCCCGGTTAGGGGGCTAAGTCTTTGTTGCATATAGCAAAAAGCAGAAAAAATGCCAAAAGTACTGGCGGAGACGAGATCCGACGAATTATAGTTTATAGAACTTCATCATAATCTATTAACAACCCTGAAACCCAATAAATACGGGTACTTTAAGTTATAGCACTTCATACCACTACACCAAAAGCTAGAGTAAAATTGGGTACTAGTGCGGGTACTGGAGGACCTAATGGCTGCTGAAAAACTACTTACTGAAGCAACGTGCAAGGCTGCAAAGCCAAAGGTAAAGCTTTACTACTTAAACGATGGGGCTGGGCTGCGCTTACGTATTCGCCCAGATGGAAGTCGTACATGGATATATCGCTATCGGCTTGCTGGCAAAGAGATGTCTGCAGGACTAGGTGCCTATCCGCAAGTATCTCTTCAGGTTGCTAGAACTAAAGCTATTGAGGCTAAGCAGCATGTTGTTAAAGGAAATAACCCCTCTACTGAGAACCGAATTGCTAAAAACAATCAAGTAATTAAGGGAGAGGCAACTTTTGGAGTTATTGCTATCGATTGGCTTGCACATAATAAGTCAAGTTGGAGTAGCCACCACTATGAACGAAACTTGGGGCTCTTAAACCGCTACCTTCTTCCTGATTTGGGTCGATTACCAATAGATTCAATTAAGGAGTCGTATCTCTTTAACGTTATTAAAGCCGCTTACGATAGAGGCACTAAAGAATCAGCTCGGCGTGCTAGAGCTGTAGCAGCACAAGTCTTCTCTCATGCAAGGAATACCCACAGAGGCAGTAATAATCCCGCCCGAGATATGGCTGACAACAAATACTTTAAGAAGCCCCCTGTAAAGCACTTTTCTGCCCTTCCCCAAAATAAGGTTGGTGAATTAATAACATCCTTAAATGTAACTGGTGTCTCACAAAAACTAGATGCAAAGACTATTTGTGCCCTAAAGCTAGCTCTCTATACAGGTCTTCGTGACAATTCAATTCGTGGCGCTCAATGGAATGAAATTGATTTTGATAGTGCAATTTGGACCATTCCTAGCCCAAGGATGAAAAGTGGTAGAGAGCATCAAGTACCCCTTCCAACTCAGGCAATAGCTGCACTAATTGCTATTAAGCCCCTCACCCATAAAAAGGATGACAGCTATATTTTCCCAGGCAGTGGAAAAAACCTGACCATGTCCGAGAATACCTTGAGACTGGGACTTCATAGACTCGGTTTTAAAGTAACGGCACATGGAATGCGCTCCCTCATCACAGATGTACTCAATGAAAAGGGCTTTAATCCAGATGCTATAGAAAAACAACTCGACCATGCCGAGCAAAGCCAAGTCAGAAGAGCCTATTTACGCTCAAATTTCATAGATGAAAGAATAAAAATGATGCAATGGTTTGCTGACTGGTGTGATGTTCAGTCGACAGGCAAGAAATTAAATAACGCCAGTCTGTTAAAGGCTGTAGCATGAGATATCCTCGTGGGCACTATCAAAAAATTCAACTTGCCAGGTATCTAAGGGAACTAGATTTCTCGGCTGCCGAAGGACGCAGGAAGGAAATCGGCGAGGAAATACTAACCCTAATATTTTCTTATGCGAGAAGCAAGGCTGGTCTTAATATACGGCTTAATCGACATGAATCAGAAACGCTTCTTTACCTTACAGCAGAAGAATTGTTTAAACAAAAAGGTAAAGATCCCGATTTAAATGGTGCATATGACCTACTTAAAAAGATTGATCCAGCAGATACCCGCAGTCGAGAAACGATACTCAATTTGGCAGAAAGGGTCTTAAAAAACAGAGTGCAGATTTTGGGGCGAATATCTAAAGGACCAAGGAACAGAAAAGAGCACCCCTTCAAACAGATTGTTAGAGAGGCTACAGAAGACTATGGAACCCTGAATCATATTCAAATCAGAAAGAAAGCAATCACTGAAGGCTATAGGCTTTCGATGATTGAAGAGAACGATGAAGATAATGAACAACTTATCTTTTTGCCTCATATGCGAGCTAGCAAGATATCCTACCCAACCATTCGGGACTGGATTAGTAGTCTAAAAAAGAAAAAAGTATCTCGTGATTAACATGTAATTCACGAAAACCGCCTGTTCCAATCTCCTTGTGCAGTTACATAACTGCCAATCACTTCACTGATGGGAGATTTAAATGGAATTACAAAGAATTTATCGCATCAAAGATGTATGCGCAGTTACAGGCTTAAAACCTTCAACTATATATAAGCTAGTTCGGGAAAAAGATTTTCCACCGAGCATTGCACTCACCGCAAGATCAACTGGTTGGTTGAGCTCCTCTGTAGAGGAGTGGATTGAATCACGCATTAACGGTTCAAAACCATGACCTACAAAACAAAACGAGCCAGACAGGGCTGTAACCCGAATCTAGCTCTAACCCCCTATCCAACGCAAATTAAATAAAAGGCTTACTTATGTTAACTAATTTTACTTTAGATGAAGAGAAATCGCTACGTCAATGGCTTAAAGACGTACGTGAAGGTGCTGGCTATCTCGGTATTGCAGATTTAGAGGGATGGGCGCAACGGCACTTTAAGAGTGCTGACGAGCTACTGATATTGCTTGATGAACTAAAACCAGATTGCAACCTATATATCAGTATGGCTTGCTATGAATCTTCGGCAATTAAGCGCACGCAAGACAATGCAACAAACCTTTGCTCATTCTGGCTTGATCTTGATAGTCATGGCGGAGGCAAGTATCAATCCCCAGAAGAAGCTCTAGCCGATCTTGAAAGATTTATTGATCACTCTAATCTGCCAGTGCCAAGTTACATCCACCATACAGGACACGGCATTCATGCTGTATGGGCAACGGACAAAATGATGCCTCCGAATGAATGGCTGCCAACCGCACAATCGTTAAGAGAGCTGGCGGAGGATTTTGGCCTGGATGTTGACGGTGAAGTTACCACCGATGCAGCCAGAGTTTTACGCATTCCAAATACTATCAACTTTAGGAATCGTGCAGCGCCTATCCCAACCAAGTTATTGGAGGGTGAGCCATGTCATGCGTAATCAAGTTATCCGATTTTGAGGACACGGTGTTAGAAGCGCACAAGAAGCTCCCGCCAAAACCAAAAGCACCACTACCGAGAACCGTTGATGCACCGAAAATTCCTGAAACGCTTGAGAACATCTCGTTCCTCAAAAAGGTACTGGAAACAATGGACCCCGACCCCAAAGAGCACGGCAATCGTGTCTCATGGAGAAATACCGTCTGGGGAATAAGGGACTTAGGATGGGGTTCTGGATACGACATAGCGCTGGAATATAGCGAGCGTGGTGACCTATTTGATCAGGGCGATTTTGATGGTGTCTGGGATAGTGAACTCAAAGAAAAGCGTAGGATCGGCTATAGAAGCATCTTTTATATTGCTAAGCAGCTTGGTTACAAGGGTGCGAATGACTTCCCGTCTGAAGTGGCTAAAACAAAGCAAATTGAACCAGAGGCTAAAAAGGGTTTAGTCACTACAAGCGCTGATCAAATCATTGCTGAGCGTATTGACTGGCTGGTCGAAGATTGTTTACCACTAGGAATGATTGGAGTTATTGGTGGCAATCCTGGTCTAGGCAAATCTCAAATCGCCATTAGTTTGGCAGCGCTTGCAACCACTGGACTAGGATCACCCCTAAAAAATGGTTTTGCACCAATAGGTAGCGTAATTATTTTAGCTAACGAAGATGATGCCGCCAGAACCATCAGACCTAGACTAGAAGCTGCTGGTGCTGCGCTAAAAAAAGTTCACATCGTCCAAGGTATTGCCAAGGAAGGTAAAGAGCTAGAGCCTTTCCAACTAGACCAGGACGTGGCCTTACTCAGAGAGTGTGCTAACAAATTAGGTGATGTGCGCTTGATAATTATTGACCCGCCTAATGCATACATCGGCGGCAAAACAGATACTTATAAGGATTCTGATGTCAGGAAGATGTTGGCACCGTTGCAGACGCTTGCACATGATAGTGGCGCCCTAGTCTTGCTAGTAGTTCACCTCAATAAACGTTCGGACGGCGGCGCTCACCAGCGCTTTAACGGAACTGGTGCGTGGGTAGCTGTCTCAAGGGTGGCATACCTAGTGGCTGAAGATGAGATCGACCAAACACGTCATATGCTCCCCGTAAAGAACAATCTTGGCAACGACAAGCACGGTTTCATATATGAGATCAAAGAGAAAATTCTTGATGCTAATGGTGAAGAGATTAAAACCTCTCACATCTCATGGATCGACAAGTCTTACCGTTCAGCAAATGAGCTGTTAGCACCAGCAAGAAAGACTCAATCGAAGGCAGTAGATGAGGCAAAAAACTTTCTTGAGGAAGAGCTGTCAGGCGGCACTAAGCCAGTTAACGATATCAAGGAAGCAGCAAAGAACGCTGGCATTTCTTGGGCATCCATACGCAGAGCTAAAGACGACATGTTCATAACAGTCAAAAAAGGTAGCGAAGCCTGGGAATGGACGCTTATTCAATCAACCAATGATACAAAATTAGGAGGCAGCAATGTCTGAATGGAATCAAAACGCAAACGGTAACTACGTTTACAAAATTAGTGCGGACGACATCATGACCGTATTCAAAAAGAAGTCTGGCAACGGTTGGGGTGGTGTTCGTGACGGTGAATTTCTTAAAGGCAACTATGACACTCCCGAGGAAGCTCAAAAGGCTATGGAAGAGTTTGTCTTTGAGTTTAAGCCAACGCTAGCCGCTCCCATACCTCAAAACACGGGCTGGAAAGCATCAAATAAAGGCACTTACTATAAGGTTGATGAGGATGGAGTGACGAGTGTTAAGCGTGCCTCTAGCGGAAAATGGTTCATTGTCTCTTCTACCAATGGGATAGTTCAAGATCATTGGTTTAATACAGCAGAAGAAGCAATGACTAAAGCCGATCAACTCTAGGCCGTCTGAATATATTGAGCATCTTGAACATATTGAATCCCTTATTGGATGTATTTAGATATGAAGCTCAAGATGATCAAGGCGCTCAAGATATTCAATGGGGACGAAATGCACATCTAATTGGTTGCATCTTAAATTTAATGCCTTTGCATAGGTATTGCGGTAAATAAATTTGTTGCCATCAAAAGACCCCTTACACCCTATGAAACAAGACGTAAAGGATTTTACTTATGCCTCTATCAAGCGTTCTGAATGGCGCTAAACAATGTCAAGTTATGACAAGGCGCACTAAAGCGAGATGTAAAAACCCAGCCGCCTATGGGTGTGCATCATGTCGAATGCACGGCGCACATAAATCTCGCAATGTATTACGAGGTATAAACCATCCAAAATATAGAAATGGTGGGAGAACCAAAAAAGCCGAAATCAGGCATCGTGAAAGTTCAATAACACTCCTGTTGCTTCGAGATATTGGGGATGAAATTGGAATGTTCAATGGCAGTCATACCCGAGGAAGGAAACCAAAGGGATACGAGAAATTGATACCAAATAATTTAGAGGGGCTATTAAGGACAGCCTTAAAAAATAAACTAACTAAGTAACAGGAGGCTTTAGACGTTTAATTTTTATATACAACGCCTCTACAAGCTCCTCCTTATTATGAGAAAAGTGTAAAGCCTTATGACAATTTGGACATACAGCCACCGCATTTTCGGGTGTATCCGCACCTAAGTCTGCTAATTTTTTAACATGGTGAACCTCAAGGTATGGGATGCCAGATGAAGTTTTAAAAGGTGCTCTAGCATTACAATTTTCACATACTCCACCCGAGTTGATTAGTACCCATGCTTTTACATTAGGATCCCGAACAAAAGAAGTTAATTCAACTTTTTTAGTATCTGGTTTGACATTACCAATAGGTTTTTCAAGGCCACCCTTTTTAACCTTTGTGGCAACCTCCAAGTCAAATTCAACATCAGTAGCATTAGTTATTCCATCTAATTCTTTAAGATATTTAATAATTAGCGGGGTATTTGTTGGGCCAACGTTAACAAGTGGCTTTAAACCTTTGATCCAATCCTTACCAAGCATATCCAACACGGCAGAAATATTGCTCATGCGCATCTCATAAGAGGTTTCACTTCTGCCCCATTTGTTAGAAAGGGCTTTGTATATGGCGCTCTTTACAACTTTCTCTCCTGAATTAATAGCATTTTGCATATTTATATACGCAATAACAGAATCTTTTATTTCATCCTCTGACCACGGTTCATTAATCATTTAGATCTCATCCCCGAAAATAAGAGTTATATTCATTAAAAAGCTTATACAAAGACTTACATTGCCTCTCAGAAAGAGGTTGACGCTTATAAATTGCTTGCTTAATAAGTTGAGCTTGCTCGTCATCAAGCTGCTTGTTCTCAAGGAAAAAATCTCTTACCGCCTCCCACTCCCTGGGCTCTATTGATCTTACTTTTTCTACCATCTCCTTACCAATTAAAAGTTTTTGCTCTACCTTATTTTTAAGCTCTATATTTTCAATATCATCTTTGTCTACAAATAGATCTAAATAAGGAGTGAGATCAAACTTATCTGACTCATTTTTTACTGTTTTCCAGAAAACATCTTTTTTAGCATAGGAGGACAAATCACCATGAGGTCTATTGGGGTCGTAGAGAAGTTCGTTAACTCGTTCCGCAACGAGAATGAGGAGCTCATTAAGCTTTGGATTTGTATCTTGTTTTTTCCATATTTCATCAAAGTTAAATTCTTTATTAGATCTTTGAAGAGCCGCCCCAATGAATGCAATCGTATAGGGAACAAGCTTATCCCGATAACCCTTATACCAAGTGTCTTTTTGCTCGGCAATTAATTTTTCGATATTTTTAAAAATTATTGTTTTTGCAATTGAGGTTTTAAAAAAACCTTGATTAATTGACTCAACAGACTCATCCCATTTATCAGCAATATAGTCAGCAAATTTAGAGAAGTTAAATTCTGCCCCTTTACTTACAACCTGAGGTAGTAAATTAAATGAATTTAAATATTTTGCTAAATGAGTCTTTGTAATTAATTGGCTTCTAGGATTTACAGCTATAAATTTAGTCCGTTCCGCCTTAGATCCGAGGGACGCTTGTGCGTTTGTATACTGCCCTCTAGCTCGCTCATAAAACCAGTAGGTTCCTGAAATGGTCCCCGCCTTTTGTGGAGCGAGAGTATTTCTAGAAAATTCTTCAAACTTAATGTGAAATGGATGATTTGAAAATAAATCGGCTTCCGTTACCTTATTTTGAGAGTTTGCATATCTAGAGATGTAAGGCACTAATTCACTAGCAGCTGCAGGATCAATGATAGATAACTTCATTGGCACATATATCTGGCTAATATCAAACTTATCTTTTGTTGCGGCAAAAAATAATGACGCCGTTGTTTGGCCGCCATTAACAATTTGAAAATTTTCTAAGGATGTGATGTATTCACCATCACTTCTTTGTTCACTTTCAATCGACTCAGCAGTAGCAGTTATGCCATTATTAAAGGCAAAGAATTTTTTTGGGGAATTTTTAATTGTTTCTCTAATTCCCTTATTAACCTTAACTTTTGCAGTCAAAAAGCTTCTAACATTCTGCTCAAGAAGTCTCGATCCCCACTGAGAATAAAGATCTACGAGTGTAGTAGCTGGAATTGCCGCCATCATTGAGATTATTTCATTGCTATCCCCCTCTGTGGAGGCTAATAATGCCTTAATTGGCCTATCAGTCAGATCAATTATTAGAGGTGCACGCTCCCTGCCAGATAGTTCGAGTTGAAAAAATCTATTTAAATCCCATACGACTAATTCCGCACGTACACCCTCAATATCTATCTTTTTTTGAAGATTAAGGCGATTACTAATTGGCTTATTGGTTATGACGTACAAGCGAAGATTTTTGCTGCCTTGTTGCCAGGCTTCTTTAAGTTCGATTGCAATATCAAAAGGGCCACTCCCAGGTTCAAAAAAAGTATAGATCTCTTTTTTTAATGCAAATTCAACGTATTTATTAAGTTTTTTAACAAGCCCATCTAATTCGGATTGAGTAAGAATTCCAGGCTCAGGATTCTTTTCGAATAAAGAAATAAATAAAGAAATTGCACCAGTTGAAATTTCTGAACCATTGTCTATAGAAATTGCGTCTATGCGCCAATTACCCGTTGCATCTCGACCATCTTCGATTAACTCAAATTCATCAAATTCTCCATAATCAACAAGCTTGTCGAGGGCATACTGTAAGAACTCATTTTCCAATACGCTCCCACTTGAATCTGCTGATAGATGGATTTCAGAAAGGAGGCTCTCGTAATATTCTTCAACTGTAATCATTTAGATAACCTTGATATAGCATTTATTTGACTTGTTGCAAATTCTGAGAGGGAAGTAAGAGAGATGTCATAACTGCAATTGAATATTTCAGTGGCAATATTTGCCCTAATAATTCTAGGAAATCCTGAACGAACTTCATAGTATTTTGGCTCACCCACTGAAAAGTAAAAATCATTAGCCGCTTTATTTAAATGAATCCCAGTCATAGCTAACTTCTTTTTAAAATTATCTATTTGATTAGAGGGGAGCTTCCCTTCAACCGAGGAGATAAGAAACTCTAAATTAATTTGATTCATTGATTGGTCGTTCGCAGCTGAAACTGGAAATACGGCAAGCACTAAATCACCAGCAAAATCAAGTTGATCCATGGAGGAGATTTTTACACTTACCAAATCATTGGAGCTTGCTTTAATTTCGATAGCGTTTAAACCAGACATGCTAATAAAATCTTGGGATTTCCCATTGGGACCGACCCATATATCAAGATTCTTATTTTCTTGTTTATCTAGCCAAATGTTTAAAAAGGATAGCTCGGCAGCTAAACCATAGACCTCTTGTCTGGTAGCGCCCTTTAAACCACGAAGAAGCTCAGTCCATAATACAAGCCTCGCTTCAAGCAAAGCAATAGCTTCATCTAGGACGCTAGCCTCTTTTGATGCATCAACAAGGTCTCTGCATAGAACTTCAAACACCTCATAGAATTCCTTGTCCTGGCAAACAACAGTTAGGATATTGCCCATCCCACCTAAATTTAGCGTAGAAATCAAAAAATATTTGCTTGGTTTGAAATTAGTATCTATTGATGCAGATTGCACCTCCAAGGATATGCCGACCCGATTTTCGGAATCCTTAAACCAACTCCAATTGCCATATGGCATATTCTTAATAAGCCTAAATGCGTACTGCCCTTCTTTTGGGCGAGTAATTTCATCCCAAACGATCATTCATCGTCCTCCGATTCATCCGCTTGTTCTTTTGATATCTTATTAAGATAATCTAAAGTTGCAATAAATGATATCGCCCTAAAATCTTTGGTAACTTTAGGAAAGAATATTTTTAAACCAATGAACTCCCTACCCTTTTGTTTTTGCAAGTGTTGGGGCGTTTCCAGGCTAGGATCGCTAGCTTTTTTATGTTTAATTTCTCCAGAGACTAAAGACTGTATTAATAATGTTGGAACTTGCTCATTAGTAACCAACGAAGTCACGCTACCCGTTGTAACAGATCTATTCTGAGCTAAATGGATGCATGATTCATCCCTATCCATATCAAAAAATGGTTTCGTAAAAATACTGCGCCTTTGAGAATTAATATCTCTTCCTAAAATTGAGCTGATCTCTTCAGATTTCCCTTCAGTATTTACAGGAAGACTATAGTAAATAACATCCCATTTACTCAATTCAGAAAATCGTAATTCTTCAATATATTGACGGAAGAAACCCTCAGATATTCTGCCTTTATTATTCGGGTGAAACTCAAATTCATTTAGCAACTCTAAAATAAACTTGGAGTCAACGCCTTCAAATACAACTTGTGGCGTCATTAGTTTATTGCCATCATCATTAATGACAAATCTTTCTTTTAGATCGTAATTTTTAACAATTTTATTTGTAAAATTAGATACAGAATTTTTATTTGATTTTTCAATTTCCTCATCAATAAAAAAGCAGTGCGATTCAGGTTTTAAGCCTGCGAAGCAGACTTTCATCTCTATCACTTCACTGTTCTGCATCTTGTTCTTGGCAGTCGGAAGTAGACCAGGATATGTAGAGACTTTCATTCCAAATTGCCTTGGGGTCATTCCGAGCTTATTCATCTGAATGATGTCATCTCTAAGATCGTCTGTTGCTCTAGTTGCGCTATCAAAAGCGTCAGCAAAATCAGGATCAATCCAAAGTCTGACTAGGTCTCGATAGCCGTCCCTATAACCAAACATCCGCCCCATTTGCATAATCGTATCAAACGCCTTGGAGTTCCTATATATATAGCTAATAGTTAATCCGCTAAGTGTTATCCCCCTGGATAAGGTAAATCCTCCAATAGCAATCACCTTTCGTGGAGAATTGTCTTTCCACACCAACTGGTCCTCTGATTTGGTATTAATTGACATTGTGACGGGCTTTTCAAGTTTTTTTAGGTATTCATATAACCTATTCCAGTCCATTGCCATGTCAACAGGAAAATAAGGCTGGAAATCTTCCTCAAAAGTTTTTTTGAAGTCTATAACTGTAGTGTTTAGTCTATCAACCGATTGATTTGATCTAATTGCCTCATAAAACTCATCAACAATATCTTTAATCCTTGGCCTTAAATCATTTTGAGAAGAAGTTTTAACGGCTACGTTTATTAAGCAACTATCAAACCTAGCATCCCCTCGGTTAGACATCAATCTATTTTCTCTTCGATAGTCCTTGATTGCTGAAGCAACGAAAAATTGCTTTACTGCATTTTTAAGAGATGGCGGGACACCAACTAATGGATCACTTCTTGGAATAAATTCTTCAGCATCGTCAATATCACAAATGACATACTCACTTGGTTTATCAAGGAAGTAGAACTTTCCTCCACAATAATTACTTGGAGCATTCAAAGAAACAATAAAGTCTTTTGGAAATAACTCCTCTCGATCTGAACTGTCATAAGTATCATCTGGAGAAATAAAAATATTTGCAAAGGGTGTGGCCGTATAGCCAAGATATGTAACCCTTTCACAACAGTCAATAATCTGTCTTATTAAGTTATTAATAGTTTTGGGCGGTGCGCCAGCTTTACCAGTATTCACGGAAGCATTATCGGCCTCGTCATCAATTATTAAGATTGGCTGCGGAACTTTCTCGGTATCATGTTTTCTCTGTGAATGGAGCCACTTTATAATTTCCTTTAGTGGGCTAATATTTTTCTTAGCAACTATCAATACAGGCTGTTTAACGCTATCAATAGAGAAGCCACGACCGTTCTTAAAATCTGAGTTTGTATCAGTTCTGCATATTAATCTTAGGTTTGGATTTATCTTTCCAACCCCCACAAAATTAGCATGTGTATTAATCTGGTTTCCAACAGTAGATATTTCGCCGACAAAATCGAAATCAAGCCTCTCCTGTGTTTGACTTCTGAGTGACTCGGTTACTCCAGCCAAAACAATAACAACCTTATATCCTGCATCACAAGCTTTATTCATCACTGCCGAGTAACTTAAGGTCTTGCCCGCCTGAACATCACCAAAGACCATTCCTCGACAATTAAATGGTTCTTTTTGGTGGGGATTACCAAGCCTATCAACAATCTTGTCACTATCTTCATCAACTTGCCTCATAACCTCAGATGGAAGATTTTTGTCTGCTGAGCGAGCATATGAAAAAAAACGATCCCAAAAGCCACCTTTTTTCAGAATATCCCTCGAATACCATTTCTTTCTATTGGGATCTGCATCGAGAGTGTCTGCACCCCTTCCTATTACGTCGATTTCCGACCTGACCATTAAAACTGCTTGGTTCAGCAGTTCATCACCCATAACAAGTGACAGTGATTTTGCATTCTCAAGAATTATTGACCTTAATTCCTCAATAGAAATTCCATCTCTCAAGTCTCGAGAACGAACTTCTGCTACGACCTTTACCTTTAGGGCATGTAATAGAGCAACTTCTAAATCGGAGTGTGTCATGTCTTAAATTTACCCTTGTATTTTTTAACGAGAGAATCTAAAGAATTAATATCGGAATTAAAAAGACCACAACTTAATACGGTTTCTTTAAAGTTATCAAATGGAAAATCCGCTTGAGAAAGAACTTCAGCCAATTCAGAAATCTTTTCTTCCAGATCATCCCCACTACTTCTAAAAGACACTTCATTAACAACAACGTCATTTGCAATTAAATCAGCTGGAAAGGTTCGCTCTATAAAGAATAAAAGCTCTTCAGCGACACTTTCTTTGGTATCAAATTTTTCTAGGAAGCCGTCAATTATTGGATGATTTCTATCGATTTGGTATGAAATAGTTTTCTTTTCCTTATCAAATACCCTTTCCCATATTGAATTGGGATTTGTCTTCCTCATTCTTACTCTTTTAACGAAGACATCTCCAGACATGCTTGATATACCCCTAATGAGATCTCTGATTCTGGAACGTATAGCTAGAGGCAAAATTGCCGTAGATTTCTTAACGTCTAGCTGCCAAAGAGAGTCGGCATTGCTCCCAAAAGAAACCTCTACACGGGCAAGTTTATTTGATTCAGATTTTCTGACAACGCCCTGCCATCCACCGCTGGCAATTAGTCTATCTAGTCTGTATAAATATAGACCTTGACTAGCAGTATGGTCACCACCGATTGAAATCTGATTTTCTCTGGCCTGTCCGCCCATTCTTGAAATATGTGGCAAAAGGTAGCCTCTTATTGATATTTTGGCTCCATTTACAACAAATTCTTCTTCAAAAAGGATTTGAGAATGGGCGGCATCAGGACCTCCACCCAAGCAATAAGGATCTAGTGGGTATAGTTTTTCAGAATTGATCTTGAGAGTAAATTTTTTCTTTTCAAAAAATTTGTGAAATATCAAAGAAAATTTCTTCTTTAGTTGCTCAACACTCTGATTGATATGCAAACCTAAGTCTTGATCACTTTTTAGGTCCTGAGTTATTCGATCACAATCCTCCCAGATTACAACAGTCCCATTTGTAAATGGATTAATTTCTCTTTTTGCCAACTCACTATTACATTCATTACTAGAAAGTAGTTTTGCATCCCAACGGTTCGATTCAATAACATGATTCAAATCCCATTGAATACCAGTAAACTCCGCATCTTCTTTTTTCTTTGTGATTACAAGCAGTATTTTTGCCTGCGAAAAGGAGGCTGTTTTTAGCCCAAGGCCAAATCTTCCAAGATCATCTGCATTTCTTTCACTTCTAGGGCCTTTTCCGCCAAGCGCCATAGCGGATTTCAGTCCCTCTTCGGTCATACCATCCCCATCATCAAGTATGACTACAGACAGCTTTCCATTCCTAGGAGGCGCTATATTTACTTCAATATTTTTGGCATTTGCGCTGATAGAGTTATCAACAATATCAGCAATTGCGGCGTCAAATGAATAGCCAATGCTTCTAATTGACTCAATCAAGGAGCTTGCAGGTGGAGATAGATTTATAAAGCTCATCACCTCCCCTTTCTATTTAATGATGGTGTCTCGACGTAATCGTAAGGAATACCCGCCAACGTCTTAATAACTGCCTCAAAAATTACCTTTGCTCCAATTGGAGGAACAGCCATACCAATCTGACGCCTAATGCTTTCACGTGCTCCTATAAACTCAAATGAATCGGGGAATGTTTGCAATCTCGCACGCTCACGATTTGTTAGTGATCTTGGCTCTTTCCAGTGATATACATGTGTTCCCCCACCGCCAGATCCAGTAATAGTATAAGAAGGTCTATTGGGATCTAAGCGTTTATAGATTTGACTTAGCTTAGCTCCTTTAACATTTAACTTAAGATGCTTTGGTAGTTTTGCATTCCAGGCATTTTCGCCTGGAAGAATATGTTTCAATCTTTCTATAACTAATTCGGACTGAACGGCCTTATCATGATTAAAGGCATCCTTTGCAATGGGCTTATCCTCCAGAGCTTGCCGAGCAGTAACAAATTTATTTACATGCGTCGGTACAGGAACCTTAAATTTAAGCCCATAGTCTTTATGGATGCCAACGACTATTAATCGATGCCTGGCTTGTGGCACACCATACTCTTCAAATTTATATAGGTGCGGAGTAATGAGATAACCTGCGGCCCTTAAATCAGAAAGAATTTTAGTCAGGGCATCTCCATTATTGGCGCTAGTTATTCCCCCCACATTCTCAGCAATGAAAAATTTAGGTTTGAATAACTTAAGCGCTTTAATACCGTAGGTATACAAGGGGCCAAATTCGCCATTCATACCTTTCTGCTCTCCAACTAAGCTGAAATCATTACATGGAAAACCAAAAGCGAAACCATCGATCTCTTCCTGAATATTTTTTAAATTTTTAAAATTGAAGCGTCTTATATCTTCGCAGAATACAGAATCATCGGATGCGCCCTTTATATTTCGAATATATGTCTCGCATGTTGAAGGATGATTATCAACTGCCCATGAATGCTCAATTTCGAATAACTTAGTACTCTTTGCTGCCAAATGGGCGCCATAGGCAATGCCACCTGGCCCACAAAAGAATTCACCTAGCCTTATTCTTCCGATGCTTTTATCTAGTTTTTTTTTCATATTTCCATTATGAACCTCTAAAAGCTCAATATATGAGCTTTTGATCCGTCAATATTTACCTATAGATTTTATTAGGAGGTTTAAATGACGACAAAAATTGTAGCTTTTATAACGCTTATAGGCGTAATCCCACTGGCAGCTTCTGCGCAAACCTTAAATATGGATAGCTCCCCTTACAACATGCAAAACAGTCCATACAACATGGATAACTCACCCTACAACATGAAAAACAGTCCATACAACATGGATAACTCACCCTATAACGCAAGCGCTACAAATGGGATCTATGACAACACGGGAAATAGGGTTGGCTATGAAGTTAAGGCGCCAACTGGGGTAACTAATTATTTTGATAACAGTGGCAACAGAATTGGTTACACCCCTGCTAAAAAATGATTTTTTCTACCTTATTAGTCTTAGCACTTTCAACTAACAGTCCCCAGCCATTTTTACTTCAAAGCGCTATTGATGCCGCAAGAATTATTGGATTACCAAGACTAAAAACAATGGACAAATACCTTACTAAAACAATCTTTATTAATGAAATGGAAACTGGATCTGCATTTCTAGTTCGATCTAGATTAGATTTTTTAAAACATTACATGACATTTAATTCATTTAAATCTTTATAGGAAAGGACATATATGCGGGACTATACATATATTGAGGGATATCGATTTAGCATTTGGAATGTGTATCGCAGCAAGAGGTTTGACGTCGATAGGTTAGACATTAACTTTGCCGATAAGGACAAGCCTGAATTTGTTAGAGGCTTTCGTTTAGTAGATCACCGTGAATCAGAGTCTTACCTTGTTCATGGAGACGATGCGGATAACTTAAGTTACAGCATGTGTTTTTTAAGTCATGAGAATAAAGATGACAAGCCAGATTATTTTGACGCTTACCTAGACCTATCTATATCAAAAAAAGAGTATTTAGTTCATAAATTATTTGATGGCGAGATATCAACTGAAACGGCAGTCCACTAATTTATGTCTGGCACCCTAGTAATTGATACGAATGAGTTTTTAACAGCCTTAGCTAGGCTAAAGCCTGTTGCTCCCAAGCGCAGAAAAACAACTCGTATTGGTGTTGCCAGGAAAATTATTGAGGATGATTTTTACATCTCCTTTTTGTTTGGTGAGGCAGTTTTTAGTAGCCATGGGGTACAGACTCGCTGCGTAGTTGAGAAAGCAGATTGGCACGGTTATATCAGCACAGACTTTGGTATGGTCCTCACCTTCCTAAAAGTTAAGCCTACCAGTAAGACCGTCACCATCTCCTTTCTAGGAAATAAGCTAAAAATTGAATCGCTAACGATTGCGTGCCAATGGGCACCAGTACCTGACTGGATTGGGAGCATGAGTGCTGAAGCCCTTTTTCATAGTGAAAAAGCTAACCTAAATGACAAACTACTGTATTGCCCTAAATGCGCAAAAAAACAAAGTGCGCCTATTGGCTATCAGCAACATACGCAGCTAGAACTTGATGGCCCAAGCATCCTCAAAACTCCTCCCACCCGACAATGCAAAGCATGTAAATACGGCTGGATTGAGATTAACTAAATTAAGGAAAATATGAATCCCAACATCACAATTAGAAACTGCACATTCGCCTTTAGATGTAAAGCGGATTGGGACAAAATGATTTCGAGTGATTTAGATGGGCGTGTTCGGTTCTGTCTTGACTGTCAAAAAGAAGTGCACCTATGCGAAAGTGACCAGGAGCTAATTCACAATGTGGTTAATAACAAGTGCATTGCGCTCGTAAGAGTGCTTCGAGGGGAGAGAAAAAGACTGCTTGGCGATGTGAGAATGGGGTAATCTGGAATGAATAAATCCCTATACCTCTCTTTAGCTGGAATATTCATCTCTCCATACTTAGCCTATTCCGCTATTCAAGCCATCGAGCCTTGTGATCCAGATTTCGTTTACGTGAAGCAACCAAGCCTTTTTGCTGCTAAATGGCAGAAGGTGGCATATTCTGAGAATTTTTCTGAATATATTAATCCAGTAAAAATAGAGAAAAATTTAGATTCCACAGTTGAGGTAGTCTCAATGAGAAATTACTATAAAAAGCAAGTTGACAATGACGACGATAGAGACATTATTTATAGATCTCATATCGCTTACGAAACGGTAGATTGCTTCAACCAAACAGTAACTGTTAATAAGATATATCTCTTAGGAGACCACTTTGCAGGCGGGCCATTAGTTCAAGAGCCAATTGAACCCCCAAGCAAACCTATCAGGGTAAATTCTCGTTCAATTGGCTTTAGCAAGATTGTCAAAGTTTGTGAAATTACTAATCAGAGTACAGACACTCAATTTATCAAGAGCAATTTTATGAATAATATCTAGCGTCTTCTTCGATATTTAGAACGAGTCTTTTCACGCTGCACAAAAAGAAGGTGGCTAAAAATTCCTTCGCTACATACTAAAAATAATCCAAATAAGAACCAAAGACACAATTTAAAGTCAAAGCCGCCAGCCGACTGAGCGACCCAACTCAAGAACATAAAGAAAAGCCCTATAAATTTAATCATTTCACGCTCCTTTTAGGGAGTATTTAGATTAATTAACTTGAAGCTCAGACAATGAGCTATATATCGCCTATAGTTATAGAACTGTGTTTATCTCGGGAAATAAGCTATGAGTGACGTTGAGCGCCTACACCGTATCAAATACATGATCCAGGCACGTAAATGTGTACCAATTGAAGACTTCTTAGAAGAACTAGAGATCTCTAAGGCCACTTTTAAACGTGATTTGGAGTACCTAAGAGACCGCATGAATGCCTCGATAGTCTATGACCGCTCCGAAGGCGGCTATCGCTTTGATAAGCCTAATTTAGGTGAAAAAATTGAACTACCTGGTTTATGGTTCTCTGAAAAAGAAGCTACAGCCCTAGTGCTTATGCAGCATCTTCTATCCTCGCTGGATCAAGGAGGGCTTATCGGGCCCCACATAGAACCAATGACGAACCTTATAGACGGCATCCTGGGTCAAACAGAAACACCTGCAAAAGAACTTCGTAAACGACTAAAGGTTTTTGGTCTTGCGGCAAGAAAGAGCAATACAAATTTCTTTCCCGATATTGGTGGGGCCCTTCTTAAGCGCCTAAGATTAAAAGTTGAGTACTACTCAAGGGGGGCAGATGAAACAACGACCCGTGAAATATCACCACAACGCCTTATTCACTATAGAGATAACTGGTATCTAGATGCTTATTGCCATCTTCGTAATGGGCTTAGAAGTTTTGCAGTTGACGGAATCCGAGCCGCATCCCTTCTCAACTCCAAAGCTGACGATATTCCTGAAAAAGTCTTGAATGAAAATTTTGCAGAAAGTTACGGAATTTTTTCGGGGAAGGCAACACAAAGAGCGAAGTTACGCTTTACCCCTGATAGGGCTCGATGGGTTTCTGCTGAACAATGGCATGGCCAACAAATAGGTACATTTGATAAGGATGGAAGTTATATCCTAGAATTTGATTACAACCAGGATCCAGAATTGGTGATGGATATCCTGAAGCACGGATCCAGCGTTGAGGTTCTTGCACCAGCTTCGCTAAAAAAGAAGGTAATAAAAGAACTTGAGATGACCCTATCGGGCTATAAAAATATATGACAAAAGATCTATTTTCTCAGCTCCCCTTAAAAATTAAGCTCACTAGCCATTCCTCTTGGATTGGTACATCAACTTATACATTAACTATTGACGAACTTTCTAGTATTACCTTTGCCCATCGAAAAAAAGATTTAGCACTCAAACAGATAACAGATACAGAACGCAATCAACTCATCGAGCTAATTAAAAAAATTCAAATACCCTTTACAAAGATTGATGAAAACTTTATTGAAGGTTTTGTTTGTGATGGCGGGGGCTTTGATTTACAAATAAAGTCTAAGACATATAAGGTCTCATTTTCTTTTATTGATGGACAAGACGAGGAATCAAACAAATCAATCATCGATGTAGCCAACTTCATTTATGCGCTAGTCGATACTAGTGAGATGGATCTTTCTTTTGGAAGCTTTGATTAGGAAATTAACGGGTTAACTTGCCCCAATAATCCCAATTTAATCCCACCTTATTCATAAAGTCCTCGATACACTCATCAAAGTTGCATTTATCTCGCTCTAACTTTCCTGGCAATTCTGGGACCTTCTCAGCCCATAACTGAAGTTCAAATAAATCTCTATTTGAGTAAGGCAGACCAGTCTCATCAAGAAGGGCCTTAGCTACGTAGTTATATTCGAAAGTTCTCAAGGAAGTAGTTAGATTTTCAGATATCCAACTTTTCAACATCATGATCTTTCTCAGAATGTCGTCCCTGATATCTGGATTTAGTAGCTCTTGTTTATCGATATTTACTGAATTAGTAATCATACAAATTTAATGAGATATATCCAGTCTTAGACTCGATGATAAAGTCACGTCCGTTATCCGAATATATAGAAAGGATTTCTGAAAGGCGTACTATGCCTCTCACTACCTTCTTGGTTGATAGGAATGTTTTTTCATTACGATAAATCACGTAGTTTGCATCTGACATATCGTTACCAATAAAGTCGATAGAAAATGAAAACTTTGGGTTAATGTGTGCGCATATCTCCAAAAGAAGTAAGCATTCATTTTGCATGGGGCTCTGCTCAATGGCATTAATGCGCAACTTAGAAGACGCTGTTGACTGAATTTCACTAAATAATTTGGATTCTTTTTTAAAGTATTGACGCTCGCATCTGTCAAATTTTTCCCTGTAAGATCTTGCGCTATCAATTAAAAATTGCCAACGAAAGCACCCTAGATACCACCTAAAATCATCTGGCGTGCCATATGAAGAGTCGGATGGACTGCTAGAAATTTCGCTCTCTATTAATGCCTCAACTGACGCTTTAGAGATCCCCAGGATTGTTTTGGGGTCGGGCATCAGAAATGCTAAATCTATATTTTTTTTATAAAAAATTAGTGAGCTCATATTGGCCCCTAGGTATAGGACTATTTATATTAACGCACTCATAGAGTAAGTTCAGATATACAAAATTGAATTATCTATCCTTGATTAAGGGGGGCTTAGATGCTACTACTATTTTTGAGGTGTGCTAAAAAAATAGAATCGTTTGTCCAAATTCAAGTGTAAAGGGTAAGTAGATGGGACCCATTTTAAAAAACGGGGGGTGGGGGTATGGTGGGGGTGAGGATCTAGAAAATGGCAAAGAAGTCCTCTTACCTACATATACGTTAAATTAGCTATATGAGTAAAGATAAGCATGGTCTAGGTGATGTTGAATTTGCTGGCAAGGTGAAAACCCAGACCTTTAAACAATTTCAACTGGAACAGCTTATAAAAGACGGCACGGTTATTCCTGCATCAAAACTAGCCGAAGCCAAAGATCTGGAGTTGCAACGCAGCAGAGAGTTTGAAGCATCCATTGAGGATGAGGAACGTCATAGAAGAACGGCTGACGTCGCACCTGAAGATAAGCTTAAATACTTACCACTCACCAGAGAGCGATTTGAAGAGTAATTGGGTACCAATACGGGTACTAGAGAAATTCTAGGCAACAAAAAACCCAGTAAGTCATTGAATTTACTGGGTTTATTGAAAAGTACTTGGCGGAGACGAGAGGATTCGAACCTCCGATCAGAGTTTTAGCCCCGATGCTCCCTTAGCAGGGGAGTGCCTTCGACCAGCTCGGCCACGTCTCCGTACTT
>Ga0214235_1000291_pt1 | contig 23595 bp, 41 predicted proteins | sample TroBogypolimnion_2_FD_153073 | JGI IMG/M metagenome (GOLD analysis project Ga0214235, IMG submission 153073) | Freshwater microbial communities from Trout Bog Lake, WI - 15JUL2008 hypolimnion | ecosystem: Environmental > Aquatic > Freshwater > Lake > Hypolimnion/Profundal zone ... | reverse complement strand
AGAACGTCATCGACATCAACTGGCACCCACGCTACAAAGAATGGTTTGGCACTGGCTGGATCAAAGAGATTGGCGGTGACGACATTGCCAAAGAATTAAACAGCGCGTACAAAGAGGCAGTAGCGCAACACACTAAATTTATGGAAGACCACTTCCAATTCATCCACGTAAAATAAGGAGCATCACCATGGTATACGAAAGAATGATCGACGAGCTGGGCACAATTCACCAGCAGATCCAAGAGCTCGAATCTACAGCTCGCAAGCTCAAGGCAGAGCTCATCGCTCGCGGTGTTGGCAAGTACTCCGGCTTAGACTTCATTGCCGAGGTGCAGCACTATGACCGCGCTACTATTAACCCCATCTTGGTCAAAGAGTTTGGCTCGGCTGACTTCGTGGCCCAAGTGACTCAGGTCAAGCCAGTGGACGCAGTCGTCCTGCGCAAGGTGCAAGCATGAAGATCAACACTAACCGCTTTGAGCTCAACTTAGACGCCGAGGAGTTCTTGGCCATCAAGCGTGCGCTGTACTGGTACGCTGACAAGCTGACCAACATGGAGCGCTCACGTGGTCGCGATGACGGCGAGTGGGACGTGGTGATGTACTTGCAAGACAAGCTGGGCAACCAGCTCAAGCGCGAGGCATTCATACCATGAGCCAATATCGTTACGTATTGATGGACGAGTTTGGGGGCGCCTGCAGGAAGTTTGTATCAAAGCTGGAGGCAACTCCCTACCTAACCGCTGGCATGAGCTTGGTGACACTACCGCGCGAGCCTAAAGCAAACCCGTACCAAGTAGCAGTAGTAATGCTGCAGGAGGCACCATTTTGAGATACTTCCTCGTACCGATTGTGGTCATCCCAACAATATTATTTTTGCTATCGATGGGTTACTTATTCACCGGTAAGCTACAGAGAAGAGTGGGCACTGGTGCCACGATCGGTTTCTTTTTGCTTTTGGTATTGTTGTGCTGCATCTTCCCAAGACTAATTGCAGTCATAGTCGTGGCGTTGATCGTCTTCCCACTTATTTTTATGGAGCAACAATGAATGACTTTTTAACTGACTACCTGCAGTCCCTGTACGGCATACCAGTGCTAGACAGCGAGCAAGAGTACGAGCTGGCCCGTCGCATTCAGCAAGGCGATGAGCTTGCGCTGGACAAGCTAGTCACGCACAACCTGCGCTTTGTGGTGTACACGGTGCGCAAGCTGACCGCGTGGAACCACTCACGCACGCCTCAGGAGGACTTAATTGGCATGGGCAACGAGGCGCTCTACAAGGCTGCACGCCAGTGGGTGCCAAAGAACGGCGCCAAGTTTGCAACGTACGCCAAGCGGTTTATTCTGCGTGGCGTGGAGCGTGGGCAGGACGACGAGGAGAACTTGGTGCGCATACCGATTAAGGTGCGCGAAGAGATCCGCAAGATGACGTACACTGAGCGTGCACTCACTCAAACGCTTGGGCGAACGCCAACAGTTCAAGAGCTCGCTAAGGTGCTGGGCAAGACGGCCAAGCGCGTGAACCAGCTAAAGTTTTACATGTTACAAGAACCCACGTCATTAGACGCACTGCAATTAGATAAGATGGAGGACGAGCACGATGATTAACTTAACCAAAGAGCAAGAGATTGCTTACAAGCGCTTTATTAAGGCGCGCAATAACGTATCGCTGGGGCAGTATCGCAGGCTAAACAAGGGGCCATGGCAACCGACCAGTGACGTGCTCTGCACTGTGGACGTGGCTGGAATGAACCACCCCATGTTTTTAGAGAATGAGGCTTGGGCAGAGTACAAGGAGGCAAGCCTAGCATGGTGGGCCATCGAGCCTGCATATAGGAAAGAGGAGCGCATGAGCATGATCCGCGGTGACTACGGCGACGCAGACTCATGGAAAGACAAGGCACACAACGTAAAGGAGATAGTATGACGCAAATTATTCCAACGGACGTATACGACAGGGAGGGCAACCTGCTGCGTATTGAGTACCATAACTTAGAAGGTGATTTTGAGATTCAGGCAGAGTGGAACCCGCAGGAAGAGCAGACCAGCGAGAACCGCGAGAACTTTAGAAAGTGGGCGACCACAATGGTTAAACGATTAAACTACGAGGTGAAGACATGAGAGGATGCACAGGAAATTGTAACCAAGGGCGCAGTGTTTGCAACTGTAAGGGAATTGAGATGGACTACGGCAAGCCTGAGCGCTTTTTATTTTTAGAGCAAGAGCGCCAGCATCATAAGTGGAACAAGTACGGCTGGATCGCAATTGCCCTATTTATCCTGTACTTTGGCTTTCACATCGTCAGCGCACTGGCCCAAGTTGTCACGATGCCCGACGGCAAGATTGTCAGATGTACTCCAACGACGATTGGTACAGTGGTCTGTTTATAGCCCCATAGAGGCGTTTTTTAAGACTAGGTGAGGCTACCCCCTTACCCATTCATTTTAAACGCCTCTACGGCCCTATTTTAAAAAGTGGCAGGATTTGACAGGATTGCAATTCCAAAGGGTGGCACGGTAACCTGTTGATTCTTAAAGGTATTTTGGGTACGATCCACAGTATCCACAGAAGTTTTCACTTTTATCCCAAATATTTTATTTTTTATTTTTTAAAAATTTAAAGAAAAGTCAAAAGAAGGGTGGATACTGTGGATCGGCATACAAATAGTCTTATAAATCAAAGAGTTATCGTGCCACCCTTTCATTTCAAAGGGTGGCAAATATCCAGGATGCAGTGCAGCATTTTTTAATATTTCATAATGTGAAACGCAGGTCGAACGATTTGCGTATTAGTAAGGGCAAGGAAAAAGGAGAATCATGTTACAAAAACCAGACGCATTAGAGGTGGATTTTAATGCGATACCCAACGACCTCAAGAGAATCCCACGGTTTTGCCTGTGGAAGTACACCTTGGTCGGAGATGGTGAGTCGCAAAAGTGGAGCAAGCTCCCAGTGCAGCACACTGGAAAGTCTGCATCCTCTACTAACCCAGCAACTTGGACAGACTTCTTTACGGCACAAAAGGCATACGAGAATGGTAATTTTGACGGCATTGGCTTCGTTTTTACTGGGGATGATAACCTCATTGGTATTGATATTGACGACTGTAGAGATACTCAGACTGGTGAGTTAAACGAGCTGGCCCAGTCCATCATGGACAACGTGAAGGGTTACGTGGAAGTCAGCCCATCGGGTACGGGCATTAAGATATTCACCCGCGCTGAATTACACTCTGCGCACGTTGACCATGCCATCGGGCTGGAGGTGTACCCAAAGAGCCGGTACTTCACGATGACGGGCCACAAGATTGCAGGCGACGTACCTAGCGACCCGCAGGACCTAACCGCGCACGTACCACCGCGCGCAATGCGCCAGTCAGACGACGACTTTGCAAACTACACGCCACCAGTCGAGGGCTGGGACATCCTGCGCGTAGAGACCGAGCTCTTGCCTGAGCTTGACCCAAACTGTGGGTATGATGACTGGAAGAATATTGGCATGGCGCTGCACCACCAGTTCAGTGGCGACGTCGAGGCCTTAGAGGCGTGGGAGCGTTGGAGCTCGCAGTCCAACAAGTACACCGTGACCGGCATCAACTCCTGCACGACGAAGTGGAATAGCTTTAAGGGTCAGGGCATCACGTTGCGCTCCCTGATATTTAAGGTGAACCAAAAAAAGCTGCAAGCGGCCTTGGCCGCTGGAGAGATAGTGCTGGACATATCCAACCCGCTAGACCACGCAAGGAAGTTTTTGTCATCGATGTACACGGTGGAAAATGGCTATAAGCTGGTGCACTATGCGGAGGACTTCTTTGTGTACACTGGCACGCACTACACCTACATCGAAGAGGCCACGGTGCGCTCCCAGCTATACAAGTTTTTAGACAAGTGTCAGAAGCAGGACAAGAAGGGCAACTTGGTGCCGTTCAACGCCAACCCATCGGTAGTGAACGCCGCGATTGATGCGATTAAGTCCATCGTGCACTTGGCCAACGACCCGAACACCAAGCCACCAGTTTGGTTAGACGGTTACTCGGCCAACAACCCGCCGGCTGAGAAGTTAATCAGCATGGTCAACGGACTGTTTCAGATGGACCAGCTCGTATTGTTTCCGCACTCGCTGGGATTCTTTACGTACAACTCGCTGCCGTTCGAGTACGACCCATCTAAAGACTGCCCCGAGTGGATGAAGTTTTTAGATGACGTGTGGGGCGAGGACAATGAGTCCAAGGAGCTGCTGCAGGAATACTTTGGGTATATTCTCTCAGGGGACACCTCAGAGCAGAAGTTTTTAAACATCATTGGTCCGCGACGTAGCGGTAAGGGTACGATTAACAAGGTGCTCGTTGACCTCTTAGGCCAACACAATACAGTGGCACCACAACTGGAGGAACTCTGTGATACTTTTGGACTACAACCTTGGCTTGGCAAGCTCCTTGCCTCCTTTACCGACGCCCGTGCTCCTGAGCGTAATCGTTCTGCTGTGGTCAGCCAGTTACTGCGCATTGTGGGTGGAGATACTGTCACAGTCAACCGTAAGAACAAAGAGTCTTGGAATGGTTACCTACCTACTAGGATTGTTATTTATTCTAACGAAGTACTCCAGTTAACCGAGAACAGTAACGCGCTCACCGGCCGCATGTTAGTGCTTAAGATGTCAAAATCTTTTTACAACAAGGAAGACACCACACTGTCATCACGCTTGAGAAAAGAATTGTCAGGCATCTTTAACTGGGTGATCGAAGGTCAGCGCAGACGTCTGGCGCGAGGTGGTAACTTTGTGCAGCCTAAGTCGGGCAAGGAGTACTTAGACTTGATGAGCGAGTTGGGCAACCCAATCGGCTCGTTCATTGATGACGTGCTTGAGATTGACCCAGCCTACACGGTCAACAAGGATGACATCTTTGCATGCTACAAGCGCTGGGCACTGCACAAGAGCATCACCCCCGGCTCGGAGCTATCATTCAAGCGCAGATTCTTGGCCGCGATTCAAGAGCACCACGTTGAATCGGACTCGACTCGCATCGGTGGGCAGAGGCAGCACATTTATAAGGGCATACGTCTGAATGAGAAGGCTCAGAGGTATATTGACAGCATTGAGAAATTAGACAACGGAGAGATATTTTAATGACGCACGAAGAGCAACTATTCACAATGGCCGCGGCGGCCGTCATGGGCCTAGTAGCAAGGGGCGCAAGCCCCGCTGAGGTCCGCGATACAGCGTGGCAGTATGCACAGTTCGCCTTGGCCGGAAAGCCAGTTGAGAATGAGAATCAATAAGTTTAGGTTTCGCCGAACGGTGATGCGTAACGACTTCACCCGCCTGTTTGGGGGTGTGGGTCGGCGCAGGACAATCTCGCCCAATAAGTTAAAGGTAAGATCCCGTAGCTTTAATTGGCGATATTGGCACTCTGGTATCGTGGGTCGCAAACACCGCACTAAAATGCAGAAGATCCGCCGAGCCCACCAAGGCCACCGCAACAAAATATTTGGCAGCATTCAGGCGCTTAAGATCCGCCTGATGTACGGCCAACGTAAACCAACACCCCAATTTAGGAGATAGATATGTGTGGAGCATTATCAACTGACCTTTTAGAAGCAATCCAATGGATCATCTTGTTTGCACTGATCTTCGCGTTTGGATGGATATGGGGATCACTTAAAAAATGAACGCAACTGATCTAGCTGATGAATTAGACGGATTTCTAAAAGAGCAAGAGCAACTACCTTGGGGAACTAAGCAAGTGTATTTAGACCAAGCAGCAACCATGCTACGCCAGCAACAAGCCGAAATTGAGGCGTTGAAAGCCCGTATTGAGCGCATGGTTGAAAACCAAAGCCATCACGAGGGCATTGCCCACGCTGGCGGATTTGAACAAGGCCACGAAGCTGGGCGCAAACTAGGCATGCAACAAGAGCGGGCGTTGTGGGAACTAGCTGCGTCAACACAGGAGATTGAAGCAACACTAACGGAAGAAGATAAGTTTTGTGACAGCCACTGCGTGTGGACTGACCACCACCCAGAATGCAAACATGCAAAGTATAGGAGATAGCATGACCACCTTCACCACACAAGACCGGCAAGATGCGCAACGTGCTACGTTTAAAGAGTTCCCAGTCGGCAATTTTGTAATGCGGTTCTATAAAACAGACCATGTGTGGACTTGCACAGTCACAGAAGATATGTTGGATGAAGTAATCAAGATAGCCAAGCCGTTATCAGAAGAATACATTGAATCGGAATGGGCTAAATTAAGAAAGGCACAAGAGAAATGAGCCGAACTCAAAAAGGCGGTAAAGACCATTCCTATGAGTATTGGTCAGCTAGACCATTTAATAAAAATGGTGGATTGATTGGCAAGTTTACAAAGAAAAGAACTCATAAAGCCGAAAGAACCGAAGGTAAAAATGAAATAAGAAAGGCACAAGAGAAATGACAGCGTTTAAAGAGTTTCCTGTTGGCACTTTTGTCATGCGGTTTTATAAAACAGACCACGTATGGACCTGCACTGTTAATGAGGATGTGTTGGACGCAGTGATTAAAATTGCTAAACCGTTGTCCGAAGAACAGATTCAAGCAGAATGGGAAAGATTAGGTTCGCCCGCGCCATCGAGCGAGCCCACGGAATAGGAGAATAGGTAATGAAACTGTACGATTTAGAACGGGGTGATAATTTTAAAATTATTGACGAAGAAACTAAAGTGCCTCCAGCGGCACCCATTCCGTCTGATAATACAACATACCGGTATACTCATGTTGATGGTATGTATGCACCCTGCGAAGGAACGGATGGAGAACGATACTATTTTGCAGCATGGACAGAAGTAGAAAAAATATGAGCTTCACCATCTACCAAGCAGACGGCCTCAAAGTCATCCAGTGGTTCCCCACAGTTGACTCCCTTATTGCCAGCATGCTGGCCAACCCTAACGATACATATTGGAGAAATGTATGAACACAATTACGTTCGCCCTATCATTGCTCTTTGTACCGTTTGCTATTCCAGTTGTTGCATTTTATGTTGCGATTAGAATGGTACTAAACGGATTAAACAAAAAGCTAAACGAATTAGGAGCAGAATTATGAGATGGAAAACAAAACCAACACCACCAACACCAAAGATAAATGAGGTCAGGTATGTTATGAAGTTTGCGTGGTGGCCTAAAAAATCAAACGACGAGATAGTATGGCTAGAACGTTATTTAGCCAAAGAGCGGTATCAACTAACCACGGCTTTTTCAAGCTGGCCTTACTATGATTGGGTCGAAGTATGATGACCGACATAGCCCTAGCCTTCTTCATTGGCTTTCTGATCGGCCTTGTGATGCGCAGGCAAGACAAAGACATCGCCGAACAAAAGCGTATCTATGACGAGAAATTGAAAGAGTACGAAACAAACATCACGTATTACAAAAACTTGTGCAAATGGCACGTAGAAAGGATGCAACATGGAGCCAGTGACAATACCTCCGAGCCTAGTTAAGTACTGCTTTGAGGATGACGATGCAATTGATAGCATACGGGAGATGACAAAAGACCTGTACGAAACAATCGAGCACCGACTCAATCAAGTAGAACGACGTAGCAATCAAGCACTCAGACTAGCCCGTACTTGGTGCATCATGGCCGGTGAGGCAAAGGGCTGGACAGAAACCGAAATCGAAGCACAACTAAAGGACATCATAGGAAAATGAGCAAACTCAAAGTAACTGAACCTGCAGTAAAAGAAAAGTCGGGCAAGATCCTCAAAGACACACCAGCATACAGCCACGAAGAAATTGAGAAGAAAGCAGGCCGTCCCAAAAATGCAGACAAGCGTGGCTTTCTGCTATCCAACGGCAAGTTTGCTGACCGCGAAAAAGCCGCCAAAGTTGCCAAGGCTGCAGGCGAAGTAAAAAACCCAGGCAAAAAGCTGCACAGCCATGAGCTGCGCAAGGGACTTGGACTTAAAAAAGCAAAGGAGCCAAAATGACCAACAATCGTGACGGTGGCAAGGGCGACACCCCGCGCCCACTCTCTGTGGACCAAAACACCTTTGAGGAAAACTGGAACCGCATCTTTAACGAGAAGCCTGAAAATACTGTGGAGTTTGACGTCGAGGCAGACAACGACCACGTAGAAATTCTTGCAACTATACCATTTGGGAAATGACATGACAAAGAAAACCAAAGTAGAGTTTGAAGAGGGCTGGGCCGATGAGTTAGAGCTCACACAAGACGAGTACGATGCGCTGATTGATGGCATCATGCAATTAGTTGAAACGGGCGAGATCTTTGAACAATCTACTCCAGTGGATGAGCTACCCGAAGAAGAGCAAGCACAGATAATTGACATGTTGACTCATAAAAAGAATACGAGACACTAATGGTTAAGAAGAAAAAGAATTACAACTACTACAAGCTAGACGTTGGCTTCTTTCCGGACATCATCAAGCTGTGCTTTGACGACAAGGTATTCCAACAAATCTTAAAGGACCACGATGTTACTCTCAAGGCTAATGCACTGGACAGCGGGATTGCTGAGACGCACCTCATCGGTGATGGCAAGGACGCTATCATTATTTTGGTTTTTGATCTATCTCTTGTTAATGATAATCTTGGCGACTTGGTTGATACGATTACTCACGAAGTTAGTCATGCTGTGGATCATCTGGCCGAGCACATAGGCGAAGAGGACAACTTTGTTAATGAGACCCGGGCCTACTTATCAGGCCACCTAGCCGGTCAGATATTTAAAATTTGTATGCACGAAAAGGAAAAGCATGCTAGAAAAACAGATAGAGCAAAGACTAAACAAACTAGTAAAACAAAACGGGGGTATGTCTCTGAAGTTTATATCAACCGTGACGGGGGTACCGGATCGCATAGTTCTGCTGAACTCGAAAGTATTATTCGTAGAGCTCAAGACGACGACGGGCAAGCTGAGCAAGAGACAAGAACTGGTTTTTGACGAGTTTGGAGAGCAAGGCTTTCCAGTACACATTATTAGAACATACGAAGACATAGAGGATTTTTTACGTGAAGCGCTCAGACCTGCACCAATACCAACAGCATCTTATCAATTTGTCCCGTACGGTCCCGAACATGGGACTTTTTCTGCCACCGGGGCTGGGCAAGACAGCGACGACGCTCACCATCATTGCGGAACAATTCGAGGGCAAGACCTTGATCATCGCGCCAAAGAGGGTAGCGGAGACGGTCTGGGACGCCGAGGTAAAGAAGTGGGACCACCTGTCGCACCTCAAAGTGTCCAAGATCATGGGGACGCCGGCGCAGAGATTGTCAGGCTTGACTTCGGAAGCAGACATCTACCTGATTAACCTAGAAAACGTGGCGTGGCTCTGTGACGTTCAGCCTAAGTTAGTGTTTACTAACTTAGTGATTGATGAGTCTAGCCGATTTAAGGACCCCAGCACTAAGCGCTTTAAGGCACTCAAGAAGCATTTAAAGGGCTTCCAGAGGCGCGTAATCCTAACTGGCACACCTACCCCTCAGGGCATGTCTGATCTCTGGTCTCAGGTGGGTATACTGGACTTAGGCCAACGCCTAGAGACTAGCCTCACCCGCTTTAGGGACAAGTACATGGTGCCAGACCAGATGAACCGGCACACCCGCGTGGTGTACTCATGGAAGCTCAAGCTGGGCGCGGACATGCAAATCCAAGAGAAAATCTCAGACATCTGCTACAGCCTCAAAGCTGAGGACTATCTGCAGCTGCCCGAGTGCACCAAGCTGTACCACAAGATTCAAATCGACAAAAATGTAAGGGCAAAATATGACGAGCTTAGAAAAGACATGGTCGCTGACATCAAAGGTGAAAAGATCACAGCTCCGACAGCAGCGGCACTGGCGAACAAGCTCCTCCAGTTCACATCGGGAGCGGTTTATAATGAAGAAGGAGAAACTCAAGAAGTACACCGTTCTAAACTGGAATATCTTGAGTCGATCATGGAAGAGTCCTCTTCCCCTACACTGGTATTCTACCACTTTAAGCACTCGCTCCAACGCATACGTCTTCAATTCCCGCAGGCTGTGGTGCTGGACGATGACAACATTGAAGCGTGGCGTCGTGGCGAGATTCGTATGCTCCTTGCCCATCCCCAAAGTGGGGGTATCGGGCTTAATCTACAGTGCAACGTTGGAGACACAGCACAGACGGTGTGGTTTGATTTACCATGGAGTTCAGAGAACTACATCCAAGCCAACGCACGTATTTACCGCCAAGGGCAAGAAAAACCGGTTATCATACACCACCTAACTGTGTCTAATAGCATCGACGAGCAAGTTGTTAAAGTTTTGGACGGAAAAATAAATTTGCAAGAAGCACTTTTAGACGACCTAAAATGCGTATTAGTATAGCCATGAGAACAAAAACCAAACACAAAATAAACGCCGCGACTCCTCGCCTATCTGACGAGGAGTTAGACCCTATCGAGCAAGATGACAATGACGGTATCTCCACAGAGTTAGTAGAGGCCTTCTTGCCGTGGAGCGCCGAAGATATATTGGACATCAAGCGACTAATAGCCGATAAGATGCCAGCGAAAGAGCGGTTTGTGCTTGAAGCATTTTTAGAAGGTCTCACACACATCGAGGCCAACGTGTCTGAGAAATACTGGCGGTATCACTTTCTCAAGGGCGTTGAGTTTATTAAGAAGGAATTAAAGCTATGAGCTACTTTATTGTAGAGCACAAATACAAAGGCAATTATGTTATGGAAACGCTTGCTGGTGTGGAAGATATTGACACTAGCTTATACAAAGATCTATTGGGAATCTGGGTTTGTGAGAGCCCGGAAGAGTGTCAAGCAGTGGAAAATGAACTCAAGAGGATGAGACATGAACGATCCAGTCAACCAGCCTAAGCATTATACCGCGCACCCTAGCGGAATCGAGTGCATTCAAATTACAGAGCACATGGGATTTAATCTCGGTAACGCACTCAAATATATTTGGCGTTGTGATTTAAAAAAAGACGCGATAGAAGACCTACGCAAAGCACGTTGGTACATCGAAAGAGAAATAGCAAAACGAATCAACCACGAACAGGAGTGTGGCAAATGATTATTGAAATTGATGACGATTGTGTCGATGGTATTATCCAAGGCGCGCTGTTGCGCGATTACGTACACTTGATGGATGACATCAAGCTGCACAACAAAACCGGCGAGCACCTGCATGAGGATGACTTTGAGGCGTACCAACAAGTAGCTGCAGCGCTAAAAGTATTAGGCAACTGGTACTTTCCGTTTGGCGAATTTGATAAAGAAGTTAAAAAAGCGAGGAAGAAAAAATGAAACTATTCTCGCAATATGATCGTTTTGATTTAGAGCAAGACATCATCAAACTTTGGGAAACTAATGAGGCAATTGATGAGTTGGTACGACAACACCTTGACAGATCAGAGGGCCCATTCTCAGACGACGAGTTTGCCAATCGTTTGGATGCTATTAAGTACATGAACGATTTAAAAATCCAGCGCTTGTGGGACGGCTTTGAAAAGATGTTAGAAAATGGCCACTTCACAAAGTGGGACAAAGAGTATTTTGACAAAAAGAAAGGTAAGAAAAAATGACAGACCAAACGCAACAACCGGATCCGTTGGAAAATGAGATTCTCGATTTTAAATTTACTGTTAAGCAAGTAAATGCAATCCTGCATATTCTTGGGCAGGCACCCTACATTGCATCAGCTGGATTGATTGCACTGATCCAAGCACAGGGAGAGCCACAATTCAAAGCGTTGTTAGAAGCCGAGGTACCTAAAAAAGATGAGTAACGACAACTTCATTCGCCAGTTTTTAAAGCACCGCAAGTTTGGCAATAACATTGTCCAAGCGGTAGAAGAAAAGACAAAGAAGACGACAGCAGAGCAGGAAATGGAGCACCGCCTTTTAGCTGAAGCCATGACCAAAGGCATCGTCAACGAGATGATGCCAACCTTCAGAAAGATGATGGAAGAAGAGCAAAAGAAGAAGGAAAAGCCAGTCCGTAAGATCATCATCCCAGAATAGGGCGCTTTATCCCTGAAATGCGTATTAGTAGATATAGGAACGTCGGGAGACGTGCCTTGCGGGCGTAAAGAAGCCCTGCTTTGGACTGGGGACGCTCGGTCGTACAAGTACGGAGAGGTGACTTGACTCCTGACAGCCGGAAAGACGGCACTTTACACACATCATACACACATAAAGGAAATAAAATGAACCCATTTGAACTACGCTTTTCTATTTTCAACACAGCCAAGGACATCCTTATCAAGCAGCATGAAGCCAATTTGGCTGCATGGGAGTTGCTAAACAAGGGCGCTAAAAAGGCAGAAGAACTTGCCCCTAAGTTCCCAACAATCGAAGAGATTGTGGAAAAGGCAATCGAGATCAACAAATTTATCAGTGAAACCCAAGTCCATGAGTTTGGTAAGATGGCAAAGCGCATCACTGGTACAACAGTAATATTTTAACTTTACAATAAGGGGTGGTTAACTTTACAATCACCCTACTTTAACTTTACAATCATGGCAACTAAACCCGGTTTGTACGCAAACATCCACGCAAAGCAAGAGCGCATTAAAGCTGGCTCGGGCGAGAAGATGCGCAAGCCGGGTGCCAAAGGCGCACCTACAGCACAGGCATTTAAAGAATCAGCCAAAACCGCAACAATGAAAAAAGGCGGCAGTGTTTCCTTGTCAGTAGGTCGCGGCGAGAAGTTACCAGTATCTAAAGGCGCAGGCCTTACAGCCAAGGGTCGCGAGAAGTACAACCGCGAGACCGGCTCTCATTTAAAAGCCCCTCAACCAGAAGGTGGCTCACGTAAAGATTCATTTTGCGCACGTATGTCTGGCGTTAAAGGTCCAATGAAGGACGAAAATGGTAAGCCAACACGCAAAGCAGCAGCTCTAAAAAGGTGGAAGTGCTAATGGGTAAGATACCTAAAAAAATATTCACTCCAGCGATGGAAAAAACCATCATCGAACTGGGTAAACAGGGTGCATCGCAAAAAGCGATGTACGCCGCAATTGGTATTAGTAAAGATACCGCAGCAAAGTGGAAAGAAGAAGACCCAAAGTTTAAAGAAACGATGTCTTTAGCCACTACTTATGGCCAGGCATTTTGGGAAAACATGATGCTAGCCAACATTGACAACAAGGCTTTTAATAGCCGTGTTGCGGAGATTGCTTTGCGCGGCCAATATCCAGACGACTACAAAGATCGCCAAGAGATTAAAGCCAATGTTAAACAAGAAGTTGTTGTAGACTTTGACGCTCAGGTAACAGAGCTAATTGCAAAGTTAAATATCTAAAATTCAAAGGGGAACAGGCTTAGCGGCCCTGCCAGTGCTCACTCACTGGCTACCCACCAAATAACCAGTGAGGGTTCCATGAAGAAGTGCTCTAAGTGCAAGATTGTAAAGCCGTATTCTGAATTTTTGAAAGACAAGTCAAAGAAAGACGGATATCGGTTTCATTGCAATACTTGCCTAAAAGAATATTACCAAAAAAATCGTGTTGAAAAATTGGACTACGCTCGCACTAAAAAGTACGGCGTTGACCCAGAAAAATTCCAGCAGATGAAGGACGCGCAGGATAATGCTTGCGAAATTTGTAAACTGCCTTTTGTGCCTGAAAAAACACCCCACGTAGACCACTGCCACACCACCAACAAGGTGCGCGGGTTGCTTTGTAATCACTGCAATCGTGGATTGGGCGGCTTTAGAGATTCAATCAAAATAATGCAATCCGCCCAAGAATATATTAAAAAATATTCTGAGGAAAAGTAGCTGATTTGCGTATTAGTAAATATACGACTAACCCGAATTGAAAGAATAACATGACCGCACATGCCATACTATCTGCGTCAGGATCCAAGCGATGGCTATCCTGCACACCATCAGCTAGATTAGAGGCAACACTCCCCGAACAAAAACGCGCCGCAGGTTCTTTTGACTTCAGTCAAGAAGGCACTATGGCTCACTCCCTTGGAGAGATTAAACTACGACACCATTTTGGACAGATAGGAATTGAGGAATACGAACGTGAATATGAGATCATTAAGAACACTCCCTACTACAATGAAGATTTTGAAGCTAACGTTGATAATTACGTATTGTACGTTCGTTCTCAAATTGGTGAGGGTGACACGCCGCTGTTTGAACAGCGTGTCGACTTTTCTGACTGGGTCCCTGACGGCTTTGGTACGGCCGACGTGGTTATACTTTCTAAGCACGCCATTCGAGTCATCGATCTCAAGTTCGGAAAAGGCGTGGCCGTTTCCGCAACAGACAACACGCAGCTCCGCCTCTACGCCCTTGGAGCCTACTCTAAGTTCAAAGAAGACTACCCGGAAATCAAAGAAGTCAGCTATACCATCCACCAGCCAAGACTTGATTCCATTTCCACTGACGGAACGTCCATCGAAAAGCTCCTCGACTGGGCGAACTACTACGTCAAACCCAAAGCCAAGAAAGCGTGGAGCGGCGCCGGTGAGTTCCTTCCCGGTGACTGGTGTCAATTCTGCAAAGCCAAAGCGACGTGCAGAGCGCGCAGCGATTTTAACACAGAGCTCGCCAAGCTCGAGTTCAAAGAAGCGCCCCTCCTCGACGAAGAAGAAGTCAGCCAAGTCTTAATCAAGGCGCAACAGCTACGCACTTGGGTAAGCGACGTCGAAGAATACGCACTTAACCGCGCAGTAGAGAAAAACATTGTACCTCCGGGCTACAAACTATCAACTACGACAACGCACCGTAAGATATCAGACCAAGCATTAGCGGCCACAGTGCTAGTTGAGAAGGGCATGGACCCACAAGTTATCTGGGAGCAGCCCAAACTCAAGTCACTAGCCCAGCTAGAGAAGTTAAACAAGCAGGTTAAGACTTGGCTGGGAGACTTGGTGCAAAGGCCAGAGGGCTCACCTAAACTGGTCAAGGCCAAAGAAGACGCTAAGGAGGACTTTGCATGAACGCATGGTTAATCGGTTTTATTGGTTGTGTTTATATGTTTGTAGCAATTCAATTTTTTATGAAAGGCCAAGTAGGCATGGGGATCTCATTCCTAGGGTACGCCCTAGGTAACGTGGGGTTGGTTATGGTGACATTACAATTATAAAGAGGCACCTATGATGGTATCGTGTTACGGTTCGGAATTTGAAATACCGGACCTCTTAATAGAGAAGTTTGTATTTGATTTTAACGCGCTACCCGGCAGTGGATATAGAGAAGGCGTACAGCAGCTTAGAGATGCCATTGAAGAGATTTTAGATGTAGTAGCACAAGAGCCAGACATCTTGGAAGAGCCAGAGTATCGGACAGACTTCCTAAGGGCTCTAGCAATGAAGCAAGCGATGAATAAGTTAGGTATTTTGTACGACGCCTAAACTTTATCACATCGTGAAATATTAAGTAGTCGATTTGCGTATTAGTAACAACAGTAAAAGGTTAGACGTGCTGGCACCTATTGAAGACCAGTACTAATGTTAATAAGGAAATTGTATGACCCAAGCCACTAAAGTAAAAATCGTAACTGGTAAAGTTCGTTTTTCATACGCTAACGTGTTCCAACCAAAAGCATCAGTTGAGGGCGGCACACCAAAGTATTCAGTATCAATCATTATTCCTAAATCTGACAAGGAAACTATTGCCAAGATTCAAAAGGCATTTGAAGACACTAAAGCAGGCGCAGCTGCTTATTTTGGTGGCTCAGTACCTAAGGGTCTTAAAGGTGGCTTACGCGACGGTGACGAAGAGAAAGATGATCCAGCATACGCAGGTTGCTATTTTATCAACGCCAACTCAGCACAGAAGCCTGGCGTTGTAGACGCAGACCTTAATCCAATCATGGACATGAATGAGTTTTACAGTGGTTGCTACGGCCGCGCTTCAATCACGTTCTATCCGTACAATGCACAAGGTTCTAAGGGCATCGCCTGTGGTTTGAACAACGTACAGAAGTTGGAAGACGGTGAGAAGTTAGGTGGCGCAACTTCCGCAGCAGCAGACTTCGCAGTTTAACTATGCCGACACTTTCTGAACTTACATTGCAATTTATGCTTGCACTTGCATCATCATCAGCAACAGTGAACTGGGACCCAGATACTGTTTTTGTAACTGCAAAAGAACTTGCACTTGAGTATATAAACAACGCTTAGTAATTAGTAGTACCCATGTAGTGGGCGGGGCGGCTAGAAACTGGCCGCCCTTTTTGCCCTTTATTAACCATATAACAAAGAGAATATAAATGGATCAGTATCAAGAATACATTGCCGCCAGTAGATATGCCCGGTTCGTAGACGAGAAGCATCGTCGTGAAAACTGGGTCGAAACAGTAGATCGCTATGTTGACTATATTTTTAGCCGTACACCAGCAATTAGCGAAGACAAAGAATTAAAAACCGAAATTCGTAGTGCCATTTATAACCTTGACTTAATGCCGTCCATGCGAGCCATGATGACAGCAGGAAAGAGTGCCGACCGTGACAATACTTGCGTCTATAACTGCAGCTATCTCCCAATTGATGATCCGAAGTCGTTTGACGAAGCGATGTTTATCCTCCTGTGTGGCACTGGAGTTGGTTTCTCAGTCGAGTCAAAGTATATTAGTCAGTTGCCGGAAGTGCCAGACCGTCTATTCGATTCCGAACATACCATTACAGTCCACGATTCTAAAGAAGGATGGGCAAAATCCCTCCGACTCCTCCTCGCAAACCTCTGGGCTGGAGAAATCCCCAAGTGGAATGTTGGGTCCATCCGCCCTGCCGGAGCACGACTCAAAACTTTTGGTGGAAGAGCTTCCGGGCCAGAACCATTAGTAGACCTATTTAAGTTTTCTGTTAATTTATTTAAACACGCACAAGGTCGAAAGCTAAACAGCTTAGAGTGCCACGACTTGATGTGTAAAATTGGTGAGGTGGTTGTAGTCGGTGGCGTACGTCGCTCTGCAATGATTTCACTATCTGACCTTGATGATGAAAGGATTCGACATGCTAAAGCTGGGCCATGGTGGGACACAGCCCCACACCGCGCTCTTGCGAACAACAGTGCGGTGTATAACGAAACACCTACTGTCGGAAAGTTCATGGAAGAATGGTTATCACTTTACAACTCCCATTCCGGTGAAAGAGGCATTTTTAATCGGGAGGCTGCTAAGAAGACGGTTGAAAAATACGGGCATAGAGATCCAAATTTTGAATTCGGAACTAATCCTTGCTCAGAAATCATTCTCCGACCTTATCAGTTTTGCAATCTTAGTGAGGTTGTAGTACGCCATGACGATACTAAAGAGACCCTGCTGCGAAAAGTGCGGCTTGCCGCCATCCTTGGTACAATCCAAGCCACCTTCACAAAATTCCCCTATTTGCGCAAAGTGTGGCAACGTAATACTGAAGAGGAGCGCTTACTTGGCGTCTCACTCACTGGCATCTACGATAACCCGTTACTCACAACACAAGGTGAAAAGTTAAATGAACTCCTCGCAGAGCTCCGCTTGGCAGCAAGAGAGGCAAATGAGCAGTTTGCTGCAAAACTTGGAATCCCTAAGTCAGCAGCAATTACATGTGTTAAACCAAGTGGCACAGTATCGCAGCTTGTTGATTCAGCTTCAGGAATCCATCCACGACACGCTAAATACTACATCCGAAGAGTACGCGGAGATAAGAAAGATCCTCTCAGCCAATTCTTGGTTAGTCAAGGAGTTCCTGCGGAAGACTGCGTCTATAAGCCAACTCAGACAACTGTGTTTAGCTTCCCAATCAAGGCCCCGGACGGAATCACCCGAGACGAAGTCACCCCAATCGACCACCTCGGACTCTGGCTCACCTACCAACGACACTGGTGCGAACACAAGCCCTCAGTGACTATCTCGGTAGAAGAGAAGGATTGGCCGACAGTGGGCGCATGGACTTGGGAACACTTTGACGAGATCAGCGGCGTGTCTTACCTGCCGTATGATGGCGGCACATACCGCCAAGCTCCGTACGAGACCTGCACTAAGGAAGAGTACGAAGCACTCAAAGCTAAGATGCCAGTCATTAACTGGGAACTCTTTACAGAGAACACAGACAACGTAGAAGGCGCTCAGCAGTTAGCTTGTACAGCGGGAGCCTGCGAGATATAAAATTATTTCACATGGTGGTGAGTTTTGGGGGCTTCGGCCCCCTTTTTTGCGTATTAGTAAGAGTAGAATAGAAGTTTCCGCTGATACGTCAGCTTTATCCTTAGGAGTGTGTGTGAAAACATGTCAATTATGTAGTAAAACCTACATACCAAAAGTGGTCTGGCAAAAATATTGTTCTCCAAAATGCCGGAATCACAATCCAAATAAATCTCAAAAAACTAAAGAGTATCAACAAGGCCGAAGAACCAAAATCAATGAAATAAAATTGAGGACAGGTTGCGCCCATTGTGGTTACAATAAACATCCCTCCGCTTTGCAATTTAACCATATCAAAGGCACTAAGAATTTTAATATATCCCAAGATCCTAAAAGAAAATGGGAAGATATTCTTTCTGAAATTGCAAAATGCGAAGTATTATGTGCTAATTGCCATTCTATTTATTCTGTTGAAAACAAACATGGTTGGACAAAAAGAAAGGTGAAAGATGCTAGTTAATTTGGACTTTGAAGTTCGCAGTAATGTTGATTTACCAACTTACGGTTTAGATATTTATGCTAGTGATCCCAGTACCAAGGTTATTTGCATGGCATATTCTATTGACCAAGGCCCAGTTAAATTGTGGACACCAAACACAGCAATTCCAACATTTATGTTCGACGATAGGACTAAATTTCAAGGCTGGAATGTCATGTTTGAGTGGCACATTATGAAGCATGTACTGGGACTGGATGTTAAATTAGAGCAGTGTATAGACTCCATGGCTATAGCAGCAGCCAACAACGTACCGCAAAGCCTTGAAGAGGCCGCTATATTTTTGGGCACTGTGGAACAAAAAGACCCAATTGGTAAACGACTTATTCAAAAGCTATGCAAGCCCCAAAAAGATGGAACATTTAACAATGATCCTGTGCTATTGAAACAGATGTATGACTACTGTATGGGTGACGTACGCACAGAGATGGCCATAGGAAGCGTTTTAAGGCCCCTTACAGCCTCCGAGCAGGACATCTGGACCCTCACCCAGCGGATTAACCTTAGAGGCGTTCCAGTGGACCCTAAAGAGCTCCAGAACGCCGTTAAGGCGGTCAATGATGCTCAGGCAGCTATTGACCGAGAGTGCGTCGCCTTGACTGGTTGTAAGCCGTCTGAGCGGGCTAAATTGCTGGCGTGGATTAACAAGATGGTGCCACACGCCCCACTGCCGGATTTAACCGCAGAGACCGTTGAAAAAATGCTGCAAAGCAACATTTTTGACAGTATCAAAAAGGTGTTACAGTTGCGCCAAGAAGGAAGCCAGACTAGCGTGGCTAAGTACGCTAAGATGATGGAGATACAACGTGAAGGACGGATTAGGAATACACTGGTATATCATGGCGCTAGTACTGGCCGCTGGGCGAGCCGTGGTGGACTTAATTTGCAAAATATTGCCCGCCCCACGATTAGCGATGAAGAAATTGAACAGGCGATACCAATGGTATTTAGCCGAGCAAATGGAACGATGCAACAACTATCCAGCTTGGTACGTTCTGCAATCGTGGCCCCGAGCGGAAAGACCTTCGTTGACGTGGATTTTAGCTCAATTGAAAACCGAGTTGGCGTCTATTTGGCCGGGCAAAAAGACAAAGTCGAACTATTCAGAAAGGGATTAGATGAATACAAAGTCTTCGCTGCAGAGAGCCTGTACCGAATCAGCTATGATGAAGTCACGAAGGAACAACGCCAGATTAGCAAGTCTGCGGTCCTTGGTGCGATGTTTGGCCAAGGAGCTAAAGGTCTTGTTAAATATGCTGAGGGGATGGGGGTTAAGCTGACTGAGGTGCAAGCCAAGAACGCAGTAGATAACTACCGCAGTTCGTATGCGCGAGTGAAGGAGTTGTGGGCAGCATGCGAAGCTGCCTCGATTGATGCAGTAAACAATCCCGGTACTGCGTTCCGTGCTGGCAGTAAGATTGCCCTGAAGGTTGCCAAGAACGCATTGTGGATGCAGTTACCCAGCGGGCGACTCATCTGCTGGCAGAGGCCAGAGCTCGAGCTGCTCACCACTCCGTGGGGTAGTCAGAAAATGGGCGTTGTCGTCCATAGTCAGAATACTTACAGTAGGCAGTGGAGCCGAAACCCGCTTATTGGTAGTTCTATTTTTCAGTCCGCGGTACAGGGTACCGCTAGGGATTGTCTTGCCGTGGCTATGCTTAACCTTGAGAAGGCCGGTTACGAGGTGATCAACAGTATCCATGATGAAGTACTACTCCTAGTTGAAGAACAAAACGGGGAGTCCGCGTTGGCTGACGTGATCCGCATTATGACCACGCCACCAGTATGGGCTCCCGATTTTCCTCTTGCTGCGGAGGGATGGATCGGCAAGCGTTACCGCAAGTAATTACTGAAAGTCTTTAGTTGCTGATTTAACCATTTCTTCAATGGGCGCAATCTTATCCACCAACTCTTGTGTCACAGGTTGGTGGAAGTCACCCATCTTAAATGTGCCCCAAGCGTAAGGCGCTTGCTTTGGGTTTTCGGCAATTTGTTTTGCTACGTCTGGGAAGTAATGCTCCCAAGGTAATTGAGCAATCATCTGCCCTTTAAATTGACCCGGAATCTGAGTGTCATAAGTAGGGTGCTCTGCTTCCGCTGTCAGTGCTTTAAATGGGTTTAATTCACCAACTGAATACCCGGTGCTACCTGTACCAACGTTGCGCAGTGCAGGCTCTGTAATAGCGTGAATTGTCGCCTCACCACTAGGCATATCAAATTGAGCTGCAATCTTGGTCTTATTCAATCTATCTGCTACGTGCTTTCTTAACTCAGAATTAACTGCAAACTGATTCATTACTTCTGGATGGTTCATGCCCAAAAATTCAGGGAAACTATCGCGGATCATTGAATCAAACGCACGTAGTTTTGCTTTATTTGGATTTAAAGCGTCTAATTGATTTACTAATGCTTCAGTGTGATGCAATGCGTAGTTAGAAGAATCTGGAGCCATGGCAGTATACAGGCCAAACACTGGGTTGCCTTTAGCAGTCTCAGCAGCTCTTGCAGCTTTGTTTTGCAAAGCAGAAGCCGCGCCCATTTGTGACGCCCAAAATGCGTCTTCACCGAGGTCAGCTTTACGTTGACCATAGCGCGGGCCACCATGCAATTCTACAGGTTTACTTAACGGAACTCCATTGACTGACAAAAGTTGATGGCCAGCAAGTGACCTATCTCCGGGGACACCTACTAAAACACCACCCTGTAAATCTTGAATGCTAAGTTTTGGCGCTTCTGAAAAAGCGTGTGTTGGCACAACATCGTGAACGTATCTAGCTTCACGGGCCAGTTGTGCACCAGATTTCTTAATTGGCTCTAATACTTTTGACAGCGCATTAACAATCGGGTCTTTAACGACTTTAGTCACACCACCAACACCAGACACCATGTTGGCCATTTCGTTCATTGCCTCTGGGTCAGCTTGACCAAACTCAAGTTTGCCGTTGTTCATGCTGATAGGCATAGCGCGGCTAATCACATCTTGCTGGTGGCGTAGATTTTCTTCTGTGGTCTGTGGCAGTGAGGCTAAATGCTCAGCCCACTTTGACGCTAGACTAGGTCCCTGTACTGTACCAACCTCTTGTAGGGTGCCAGCTATACTGGCCGGAGACTTTTTTATGTCACCTCCTTCGGCATGGCCGGGTGGAAGTGTTGTGCCTTTTAATATACCGGTCATTCCGGGATAGTATGCTTCGTCTCTAGGGCGCAATGTACCTTCACCCAATTCAGATGGTGACATAAAACCTGTAGCCAAATCAACAGCTGTACCAGCAACCTGCTCTGGGCGCATTGGTGCTGCGTTAGCGCCGGGAATTAAGCTACCAACCACTGGTAATGCACCAGCTACATTAGCAAGAGCTTTTAATTTACCTTTTAATAATGGAGCAGCTAACGCAGATAATCCAGCACCGATATCGGCCATTCCGCCAGCAGAGGTGTAATCATCTAATCCACGACCAATATCATAACCGGCGACGCCGGACCTTAATAAAGGCATGCCATAGCTTTTTGCGTAATGTGCAATGTTCTTTTCGTAGGGCAACAATTTAGCAGTATCAATTCCAGGGGTACCGGGTTTGCCAGGAGTGACAATACTTTGTACATGCGCAGGTTGTCCGGTTACTGGATGTCTTGCGTACACGTGTTGAACCACATCAGGTTCAGCTGCAGTACCAAGAATGTTGTTAATTGCTTGGTGTGCCTGAGTATAGTTCCTAACCTCCGGCATACTAGCAAGGTCTGCCATATCCTTTAGTGGAATATGTAAATTTCTTCCTGTTCGCTCAGCAATTTGCGTATTGGCATAATTTTGAACGGCACCGGGAGATTTTTTGTTTAAAAAGTTATAGACTAACTCCGCTTTTTTACCAAGCGCTCCGGTACCGGCCCCAATGGCAGCACCAATACCACCAGCTAAAAGTGGATTTTGTTTAGCCTGTGAGGGCACATATCCTTCATGCGCCCTGTCCTCTTCAGAAACAGGAACACCAGTCATATTACCAGAACCAGCAGCAACCGGCGTTGAAGACTGACTCGGTGCAGAAGAAGGTTCGTGGGCAATATCGTCTTCTAATACCTTTTCACCAGCGCTCATTCTACGTATTCACTTTCCCCGTTAGGTTTGATGACATATAACTTACCAGTTTTTTTACCCCTAAAAGCATATTTAGCTTCTGGCGTATCGGCAAATTCTTGAGCAACCAATGCTCTAGCTTTTGATTTTGCGTTTGCGTATTCAGTAGACTCGATAAAGTTAGCTACAGGCTCATTAGGATGTGCTGTTTCCCAAGCCTTAAATGCCTGTGCTCGTAATTGAACAGTTGCAGCAGCTTCCATTTGACGGGCCAAGTTTTGCATGTGTGATGAGTAGGTTTGTTCAGGACCAACGCCTTTAGCAATACCACCTAATGCAATATCAGCGTTAGTTAATCGACCACCAGCGCCCTTAATTAAATTACGCGCCCATTGTGCTTGAGCTTCAGCGGCACCTTGTTTAGCCATATTGTAATGAGTCATCTCTTCATCATTCAACTTCCATTTAGCTAACTGGTCATTCTTAGTAACTAAGTGGTTTGGATCTTTCGGGTCAACATATTCAGATACGAAGGCAGATTCGATTGGCCCCATAATACCTTGACCTGACAAGTTAAATATTTTAGTTTTGCCTTTTGTATTTTTCTTCAAATTCTGAAGTGCTTCGTATGCGTCTTTACTATCCTTTAGGTCGGACCTAAATTCATTGCGCATTGCTGTTTCTTCTTTAGCTGTTTCAGTTGAAGTAGTTCCAAGGCCTTTAGCACGTTCTTCTTCACGTTTTTGCCAAGCAGATAAATCGTTTTTATATGCTTCATAATTGCTACCGTATCTACTCGGATCTGGCATTGGGTCTAACGCGCGAGCTTTTGCAATTGGGCTGATCTCGGTAGCAGCGGCAGGAGCAGCGGCAGGAGCAGCGGCAGGAGCAGCGG
>Ga0214235_1000286_pt1 | contig 23994 bp, 18 predicted proteins | sample TroBogypolimnion_2_FD_153073 | JGI IMG/M metagenome (GOLD analysis project Ga0214235, IMG submission 153073) | Freshwater microbial communities from Trout Bog Lake, WI - 15JUL2008 hypolimnion | ecosystem: Environmental > Aquatic > Freshwater > Lake > Hypolimnion/Profundal zone ... | reverse complement strand
TTCGTTTATTGCCCGTGTACTTCATTGCCATTTTAGATTTTATTTACGATGAGCAAGAAGATGAACGTAAGTTTAGACGTGACGTGTGTTTAAAAGATCAAGATGGCGATGTTTTTTACGATAAATTACATTTTAAATTTTTGCAAATGCCCTTGTTTAACAAAAAAGAACATGAACTAGCAAGCCATTTTGATAAGTGGGTGTATTTCTTAAAGCACCTAGAAGATATGGATCATATTCCTGCCATTCTCAACGAACCCATCTTTCAAAAAGGCTTTGAAATTGCTGAGGTCTCGCATTTAAGTACTGAGCAATATGATGACTATTTAAAAAGTGTGCTGTCCTACAATGAGGCGAAAGCAGTGACTGATACGGCATTTGCTGATGGTGAGCAACAAGGTATGGTTAAAGGCAAGATCGAAGGCAAGATTGAAGGCAAGATCGAAGGTGAAAAAGCTAAAGCACTTGATGTTGCTAGAACGATGCTTGCAAAAGGTTTCGATATTGACACTATTGCTGAAATATCAACATTATCCACAGAAGAAATCAAATCACTCTAACACAGAGATCTGGCTCAATTGTGCCCTAAGGTCTAATAAGGTTTAGGGCAATAGTGTCATGTTAAGTGAATAAAAGCTCCCTTTTGAGTCTTGTTTGTGGCTCATGGTATGATGTCGTTAACGATAACATCCATTCCTATTATACCCACTCATGATTAGTAGATATTTCAATCCCTATACTGACTTTGGCTTCAAAAAGCTTTTTGGTGAAGAAGGCAGCAAGGACTAATACTGCTACTGCAATTAATCTATAAGTTACAAAGGCGATAGCATCAACGGCCATTGGAAAAAAACGCAAGAGCCAACCAAGGACAGTCAACGCCGACTAAGCTCCTTTCCCTTGCTGACTGTCCCAAGAAACGATGCATGTTCAAGGCTATGATTTTAAGTGCTTTATATTTACGATAAAAAATATTAGGCTATAGTCGCCCAATGTAAGTCAATATATTGATATTGATTGAAAAATAATTAAGGTTTTATCGAATTTTAATAGCGAATAGTGAGTTATATAGGTGCGTTTCTTTCGATTAAATCCCAATCCCATGTTGTGTGGATGGCAAGAAATCCTTTCTTTCTGACGCCTGAAATGGCTAATGTCTTGTTAAAGTTATCTATAAAAGTTTTATATTTTACTCTTGTCTCTTCTATAGTAGTTTCGCCTGTTATTACATGGAATGGGTTGATATTTTTTACATACCATTTGCAAAAATGATTTAATGATTTTTTATGATTGATATTGCCCTCCCATTTTATTCGATGAAATTTAGCCGCTTTTTCTTGAGAATTATCAGAACTCTGCGTTAATATAGAAAATTGATCATTATTGTCGCCATCAAAGCGTAATAAAATAGCTTGCTCGACATTAGCACTAAAACTGTCGTTTTTAGCATAAACATTAATAATGTAAGCGCATAATAATTGAAATTCTATTAATCGAGCCAAATTATTTATACCGCCAGCATCGAGTATGACTACTTTTTCTTTTTTTAGAGGGGTTTCTGTCGTGATTGCTTTAAGAATATTTTCCCCGTAACTTTGCACCCTTGCTGCTAAGCCATAAGTATGACCTGCACCAGACATTCTCATTCTAATAGAGCTAACATCCATCTGTGACTCTCTATTTTCATCAATTAAAGCTTGATACTTTTTTGCACTAAAGAAAAGAGTTAGTTTTTTATCTATCACTTCTTGTGAGCTTTGCATCATATTAGTGCTGTAGGTGATTAATGAACCTACCAGATCGCAAGCTTTAACTTGCTCTAAAGTGGGGCCTAGTGTGCCATAATCGTCTAGTAGCCCAGTAATTTTTTCTGTTGTCTTTGAAATTAAGCTAGGACTATTACTTATAGTGCCTCGATTTATTCTTGTTTCAAGCCTATCTACTTTAGTGAGGTTATCAAAAGCAAGTGCAAAAGCCGTGGGGATTAAATTAAATGGCGGAGGGGTTACTCCGGCCAAGGTATTAAAGCACAAAACCACTAATGCTTTTTTTGCTGCAATTGCATCAGAGGCATCTCCAACAGCTAAGTTATATTGTTCATAAGCTTGTTTACAGGCATCTAATGTATTTGCATGGTTATAAATATAATCAGTTTTAACCTTCAAATAATGTGTTTCAGCTTGACCTTTAAATTTATCGAACATATTAACTAATACTGCCGTTTCCTGTTCGTCTCTAACCTTATTGTATGTGATAGCCCCCTGAAGTCTTTTCTCTAAGCTTGCTTTAAATGCGTCAGTTTGTATTTTTTGTTCTGATTTTTCTTTTAGTATTTCAGCTTGTGCTTTTGCTATTTTTTTTTGTTCGTTTAGTACCGGTGATTGTTCTAAATATTCTTTTTGAATGTCATCAAAATATTTGCTAGAAGCTTGTTTGCCATCAGGCGTATTATCTTTGAAGGTTCTCAATACAACCTGATTTACCAGGGTATTTTTATCAATAATATTCCTAATAAGGAAAAAAGCTCTTGCCATATTACGCTGGCTTTTATGCTCATCAGTTCGTATACCAGTAGAGAAAAATGAAAAAAGTTGCCTTGATGCTATAGCTTCTTTTGTCTCGGCTGGTAATTTATCAAAATCATCCATGATTAGCTTTAGAGTCGCCGCGCTAATGGGGGTGCTTGAGATTTTTACAATGAAGGAATCTAATTTTTCTGACATTTACGTAACCTCATTTCGGGAGTAAAAATAGTTTTTTGACCAAAATTGCAGTATTTTCTATCACCTTATTTGATTTTAAAAGCGTAATATAACTGTAAAGTAGTCTTTTTAACTAGGTGATTATTTGATGAATAGACTTAAAAAATAAGAGCCATTCGATTATACCTACAAATAGAAACATTAATAAATGAAAGTTTCTAGTTTTCATCCAGCATAACTACCACGACAGACTCTCTTTTCTTTATGCCATAGTTTTTTCATGAAATTAAGACTCATATTGGATTTTTAGGACATGTCACTTGTCTAGGAGTCAATTTAACAAAGCCCTATCTAACGTTATGCATGAACTTAAATAGCCTTAGGTCAAGAGGCAAATCTTCTTAGGAAATACCTCGATATGGAGGTAGTCAAGAATGCAAAAAAGACCCAAAAACTCTCAGTCGTATTGATATGAATTTCATGGAAACCGTCACCATCCTCATTACTAGCGTATTCACTATCACTATGGCAAGGCATTATAAATCACGTACTCGTTGGTGTTGGTCACGGATTGCATGTATTTCTTGTGTTGTGTTTTTTTAGTTACGTAGGAGACTAAATTATTGTCTTGGTCTCGTGTTAAGTGGGTAGATTTTAACTGATTGATATTTAAGCGCGAATGCCCTGCTTAAAATAGTAGGTAAGCTGAAATTAGTTGTTAGATAAGTAAAAGCCTACAATACTATTTGCTTAGTCCTTAGAGAAGTTATAGACTTTGGACTCGTTGGTGATGTTTTTAAATCAATACCTTTAATTTTATGTTATGCGGAGAAAAAGATGGCCATACAAGATGAAATCCCTAAATCACGATTAACATTACGCTATAAAACCGAAGTAAATGGACAGCCTGAAGATATGACCTTGCCAATGCGGTTATTGATTACAGGTGACTTTTCGCAAGGATCTTCAACTGATCGAACCTTTGATCTGGATGAACGCCGTATACGCAATTTAGATGGCACCAATACCAATACTGTCATGAAAGACATGAGATTGAGTCTTAATTTTACCGTAGACAACAAAATCGATCCGGAGCGTGAAGAAGACTTGCAGGTATCGTTGTCTATTGATTCCATGAAATCTTTTTCTCCAGATCAAGTCGCTCAACAAATTCCTAAGTTAAAAGGCTTATTGACCTTAAAAACCTTAATTTGCGAGATGCAATCTAATGTGGATAATCGCAAAGAATTGCGTAAATTGCTTGATGAACTCATGAGTAACCCTGAGAACTTAGAAAAAGTGTTGGCTGATTTAAAAGGTTTTGAAAGCTTTAAGTTACCCAGCGTAGAAAGTTCTGCTGAAACCACTATCAATTAGACTATTAGGAGCATTATTATGGCTGATGAAACTGAGACTACGACTACGGCTGTTGCCACCACTGCTGTAGATTCTGCAACGGGCGATACTTTAGATTTAAAACGTTTTTTATCTAGCATGAGGCTGAATCCAGAAATTTCTGAGCCTGTGCCTATGGTCACTAATAATTTAGAGACAGTAGCTGAAGATGTAGGTGAAGAAGATCGATTTATTTCAGGTCTGGCTGCAGTATTAATGAATATTGATGGCACCCTCGGTAAATTTGATAAGGGTGAAGTGCAAAAATTGGTCGCTCATATCGATGATATGGTTAATGCACAGCTAAACCAAATCATACACAATGCCTCCTTTAAAAAAATGGAAGCTGATTGGGGTTCATTAAATGATTTAGTGCGCACGACTAACTTTAAAGCCGATGTTATGATTGACATGCTTGATGTTAGTAAAGACGAACTCTATGAAGATTTTGATAGTAATGCTGTGGACATTACGGGTAGTGCCTTGTTTAAAAAAGCTTACATAGCAGAGTATGATCAATACGGTGGCAAGCCTTATGGCAGTATTGTTGGCTTATATGAGTTTGAACATACACCCCGTGATGAATTTTGGCTAAAAATTATGGGTAAGATTGCAGCAGCCAGTCACGCCCCCTTTATAGGTTCTGTTTCCCCTAAATTTTTTGGTTGCCAGAGTATCGAAGAATTGGCCGCTGTTAAAGATGTTGAAGGCTTGATGAATCATCCTCGTTATGGCTCATGGAATGCCTTAAGAGAATCTGAAGTTGCAGCTTACATAGGCTTAACATTGCCTAGATATATTTTACGTCAACCGTATGACCCAGAGACTAATCCTTGCTCTAGTGGTAGCTTTGTCTTTAAAGAAGAAGTTCGCGGTGATAATAACGCAGATTATCTGTGGGGTAGCGCGACCATGTTGTTTGCACAAAATATGATTCGTTCTTTTACGACGTCGGGTTGGTGTCAATATTTACGCGGTCCTAAAGGCGGTGGTTTAGTTAATGGTCTACCGGTACATATGTTCAATATCCGTGGTGAAGAGGAAATGAAAATTCCAGTGGAAATGGTCATTCCTGATTATCGCGAGCTTGATTTTGCTAATGCCGGGTTTATGCCCTTGATTTATCGCAAAGGTACAGCGGATGCTTGTTTTTTCAGTTGTCAATCATTGAAGAAATCCAAGAAATTTAAAGATCCCAAAGATTCCGAAAATTCACAATTAGTGACTAATTTATCTTACACCTTATCTATTACGCGCATTGCTCACTATGTAAAATGCATTATGCGAGACAATATTGGTAGTAGTGCCGATGCAGATTATATAGGAACCGTATTGAATAATTGGATGTTTCAATATGTCACTACCATTGTCAATCCTGATGATTTAACCTTGCGTTATTATCCTTTCAAGGCAGCGAAAGTCGATGTTGTGGAGCGTCCAGGTATGATAGGCTGGTATGATTGTACTATTTCGGTATTACCACATATCCAATTTGAAGGTATGGATGTTGAATTGCGCTTAGATGCACGCTTGTAACATTAACTATAATTAATTTAAGAGAGAAATAACATGGCTTCTTCACAGTATGGTTGCAGTATAAGGCAAGGTTTTAACTTTGAGAGAGACGCGCAGGTATTGGTGGGACATTTAGTGAGTATCACCATTGGAGGTACTGCATTACCTGCCGATATTACTTTAACATTACCTACCGATTTAACGAATGCAACCGCAGTGGTTGGTGTAATATCAGATATAAGCTGGGAAGGAGGGTATGCAGATCCTGTCCATATTCAATGTAATGTTAGTACGGAGAATCAAAAAGCAATATCTATTATGAAACATACTACGCTGACTGATACTACGGTAGTTTATCAATTTAATATTTACAAATTTGATCAAGTAGCCAAAGTCTATTACTTATGCTTTAGTTCTAATGCGACTGATATGAATGGTCTTATTATGAAAAACGGTGGTGAATTGGCTATTGATATTGGTGAAGAGAATGATCCTACCGTCATGTCGCCCTTGAATTATAATTTTTATATAGGAATTATGCCTCAAGCATCCGCTCAAGTCCTTAATTTTGCAGTTTCAAATACGGACAAATTTGTCAAAACTTGGGGAGTAGCAGTAACCGGTACCTGACTAGGACTATTGGAACTACTTGAGTCACTTATTATTCGACTATAAATTAACCTATGTATAAGCGCCTATCACGAGTTTTCTGGGCTATGGGGCAGGCATTATTGCCTGCTCATTTACGTGCGCTTGAAGAATCGTTGCTGACTGATAATGCCTTACGTTTCAGTTTGCAACAGACACCTAGTTATGGTCTTTATAAATTGCGCTGGAACGAATCCTTGTTGGCAGAGGGTGTATTGGCTTTAGAGGTTATGACGTTAGTCATGGCCTCGGGTTTAGTGTTGGAGTTAACCGCTAATGCTAAAGTATCTCCACTGAATCTTAATGTGCCAGGTGGCACCTTGCTGCCCGTTTATGTGCATGTCAAGATGTTTTCTGAAAACAGTGGCTTGGGTGATTCAGAGCAACCACTTGTTAAGCGAGATCAGGTTAATTGTTGGCTATGGTCACTAGTGCTTACTACCGAACAGGAACATCCAGATACTCAAGAAAGCTTTCATTTGGCTGACTTCGAAAAACAGCCAGATGGTGCTTGGCGACTTTCTTCACGTTATATTCCACCCTTAGGGTGCTTGGGGTCAGTGCCTTTTCTTAAAGATGAACTAATGGGATTAGCTCACAAATTAGAGGCTTATCATTATCAATTGAGCCAAGAAATTACCGCGATTTATTTGTCGGGATCTGATTTAGTTAATGGTAAGCAATGTTTAAAAAGTGTGGTAAAAATACAGCGTTTTCTTGCCAATCTATTGGCAGAAATTACACCACATCCTTATAAGGTTTATGAGCAATTAAAGCACTTTTATGTGGACCTGTGTTTTTATCATAATGACAGTCCACAATTTGCCATAGCAGCTTATCGACATGAACAGTTATTTGAGGTATTTCGAGAAATCTTAGAACCCTTGAATGAGCAATTAAAATTGAGTCAAACACGCTCACCCTATTTGCCATTTACTGAATCTAGTGGTTTGGTACAAGCCAGTTTACCCGTTACTATTCGCGAGGCGACAGATATTTATTTGTTAGTGCAAAAAAGCGGTGTTAACAAATTGGTTAGTCTTGATGGCTTTAAGATTTCTGCGCTCACGCGCTTGCCGATCGTGCATAAATTTTATTTGCAAGGCATTCCTTGTAAGCGCCTAGAGCGTGCTCCGTTTCAGAATTCCTTCGGCCCTGAGGTTGATATTTATCAACTGAGTATTGGAGAAGAATGGGATTATGCTTTGAATGAGTTGGCACTGGGTTTTTATGCAGACGCTAAGATGACAGAGGCCAGTTATTTTTTACACTGGAGATCGGTTTAATGGCTTTGTTGCGTAAATTAGCCGGTCAACGGGCGTATGTTGAAGGCTACGAAATTAAGAGCATCATTGATAATCTTAATAATATACTCAATAGTACCCGTGATTATGGCTTTTTTTTACACAATTTTGGTATATCTGATTATCGATATCTTAGTACACGAGAGGATATTGCTAGAGCTATTATTGCCGAGGTCAGCGAAAATATAGCATTATTTGAACCTCGGCTGTGTGTGAATGAAATTACTTATGTCGCAGAAAATAAAGTCTTACGATTATCTTTTATTATTGATGCAGTGCTAAGCAAAAATGGACAGCCCTTAAAGTTGTTTTTGGATCCTGTTGATGATCATTTACAGGCTAGGTCATGAGCCAATTTACTGAAGATTTAGCTATCACGCTATCATTAACGATTGATGGTCAGGCGTATACGATTGCAGCGGCTAATGTTAAGTCTCTAACGCTTGATTTACATGCTTATGGCTATAATGCTGAAGTCAGTTTTATAGTTTACTGTGAAAGCACTGCTGACACTTTATTAACTCCGATAACTAGCAATAATTTAATTGCTGTGTCGCTACAAGTTGCAACGTATATTAATAATAGTCAAGGCACTGTTACCCCGCTTAGTTTGAGTGGACTGGTAACGACTCGACGTTTTACAGAGCAACTTTTGACTCTGCCTAGCGGCGACATCATGTTACATAGACATTATCATCTAGTCTTTGCTGATCCGGCACAAGTGCTATGGAAACAACATTATCCTTGTGATCTATTGGTTGATTCGACCTTGAAAGCTTTCATTACCGCACATACGCCCACACAAATCACTATGGTTTATGATTGGGACGCCGTGTTAACGGTTCAATATCCCGTACTCAGCCTGTCTTTGGGCTCGCCTTTAAATCAAGCCTGTTTTTATGATTATTTGATATGGCTGGTAGATAGTCAAAATGGTGTATTTAGCTATGACTTTACGGCTAACCAATATACGTTAAGTGCGGCAAAAAATCAGTCTGGAGTAGCGTTGTCACTTAATCCTTTGGAAGTTTCAGGTTTTCAGGTCAATCTCTCAGAAGTGCATCGTTTTCAGCCCAATGTATTGAATGCCTATTCAGAAAATCCACAAACTACAGCCATTACTAACGCGGCGGTAACGACTACGATACGTCGTGATTATATCGCTCGTTATCCTATCGCTGCCGATATGCAATCGCGGGTCACGTTAGAGACGGCCAGATTTCAACAACATTGTCATGAAGTGCGTGTGGACTATCAGCATTTTCAATTACAGGTGACGCCACCCGGTCAGCTGGTTAATTTTCAAGGATCTACTCTATGGAATTCATTATTATTTATTCAAGCTAATAATTATCGAGTCAAACAGTGGCAGTTAACCGTACACGCAGCCGATCAGGAATTAATGACAGATCTTAATATGGTTTATAGTCAATATGTGATGGAGCATAACTTGATCTTAGAAGGCAGTGCTGAGCTATGTGTTAGCTTACCCTCTTACATGATGCCTAGCTATCCTGTTTTTGTGGAAGGCAAGCTCGTTAGTGAGACGGGTGAAGATACTGATATGACTTATCAGTTTTATACCGACAGTAATACGTCGGTTAATTATTACAAAGTGAGTATTCCTCTGTGGACTAAACAAAATGTACGTGCAGATTACCAGCCTAATCAAGATGGTGGCCAGTTTTATTTTCCACCGTATAAAAATGCGAGAGTTTTGATTGGGTTAGGCTTCAATTATGCCTTTATAGACTCATTTCTCGATTGGGGAACGGGCACGGCCTTACCGATGGATTCGCAGGGTAATCAATTAGTGATGGGTAAGTCTGCGACCAGCCAGAATATTATTAAACATAACTATGTTGATAGTAAGGCCGAATTGCAAATTCAGCGCACTCAGGATAAAGATACGGAATTATTGCAATTTTCCGATGGTTATATTCTCCTACAAACTTTGCAAGGAAGCTAAACATGGCTTTTGTTTGTAAAGTTGAATTAGACCAAACCAAGGGGCTTACCCTAACTGTTATCAACGCCGATGGTAATATTACGCAGACGGCAACCTTTGATGGCACGACTATTACTCATACCTGTAAAGGTACCGATGCGACTAGCACTATTAAGCAGACTTCAACTGATATTACTATAGCGTGTACTAATTTTACGGTTAATGCCGATACTATTAGCTGTACATCAACCAAAAACACCACCCATACTGCCCAAGGAACATTTGGTATTAATAGCACCAAAGATACGACTATAAAGTCATCTGCGAATTTGACTGCATCAGCAACCGATACCGTAAGTATGACAGGTGCAGATTTTTCGGCAACAGGGAAAAGCACAGCCAAAGTAACGGCTGCTACCACGACTATTAATGGTGATCAGAAAGCCAGTGTTACTGGTGCATCATTGGCATTAAAGGCAACAGCCGATGCCACTCTGCAAGGCGCTACTGTTAAAGCGGCCGCAGATACCACTATGAATGTTCAAGGCTTGACTACAACGGTTAAAGGTACAATGACTAATATCCAGGGTAGCCTGATACAACTAGGATAAGGATAATGAGTCTCGACAATACACAATACAGAGCATTTTTAGAAGAGCTGCAAGATTTAGCCGACTTTCGTTTGACATACTCGCTAGATAATCCAAACGCTGGCTTAGAAGGCGATGATCCTGATGTTAAACGCATTATTGAAGCATTAGCCTTTTTTGGTGCTCGTACTCAAGTGGCTGCTTTACGCAGTTTGGATGCTAGCAGTCGACGCTTGTATCAACAGTTTTTTTCTTACTTGCTGAGTCCCTTGGCAGCAATGGCTATGGCTCAGGTCAAGCCTACTGGACATCTTACTGAAGTACTCAATATACCAATAGGAACTGAACTTGGTTTGCAGCCCGATAAAGGGGGACGAATCATGTTTTCTACTACGCGCTCATTGCGCATATTGCCGATGAGCCTTGAGACAGTAAAGCAAGCGCTGGGCTCTGAGCAAGGTTGTCGGTTGTTATTGACATTCCAGGCTAATTATCAACTAAACGAACAACCGGAAACGGTTAGTTTACATATTAATTATTTAAATGATCTGTCACTGTCACTCAAGGTCTGGCAATTTTTAAAACGCTCATTGACCAGTGCGAGTGTACAGTTTGGTAGTTATGATGCGGAGTTAACGGGGGCGGACTGTCAGTTCAGTTTAGGTATTCCTCCTATCGATATAGCGACTGATGAATGGCGTCATCCTATGGAGGCTGAGCGCTATTATTTTCATTTTCCGCAACAAGAGCTATATCTGGATTTAGAATTACCTAGCGCACCTCGCAATTGGAAGCAATTTACAGTGGTTTTAGATTGTGATCAGCCTTGGCCACGTCAGCTTCGCTTGAATCGGAATATATTTCATTTATTTACCGTGCCTTTAGTTAATAATCAGCGTATTCAGGCCCAGCCGATTACTTGTGATGGCAGTCAAGAGCGCTATGCGATCAGACATCCAGATCCACAATTTGGTTTTATGTTGCAGAAAGTGCTGGGTGTTTATGAAGCCAGCGAGCAAGGCGTGTTACCTTTACGGCCGGGTATATTGGCCGGAGGTAATGGCTCTTATGAAATAGAGAAAGGTCCTGTACAAGAAGGTGGCGGCTATTTATATTGGTTGGTACCCCATTTTCCAGAGGCATTCGAACAACCTCGTATACTCATGGTTGATGCGTTATGGCAACAGCCTTGGTATGATCAGATTTTGGAAAGTCCTTATACTTTACATGCTTTTCGTCGACAAATGCAGGGCGTGGAATGGGCGCTTTTGGATACGGCCAATCCTCATGTAGAAAATAATCAGTTAGATAATATTAGTCGGTATATTCATCTGTTGACTATTATGCATCATACTTGCCTTAATGGTCAGGATATCAGTGATATTTTGTTAGCTTTAGGTAGTATTTCGAAAGGACACTTTCAGCAAGTTTTCAATAGATTAATTGAAATTCGTTTGGATGAAGAGCCCTACGGGGAGGGGAGTCACACTCAACAAATTTATTATTTGCAGTTTAAACCTCAAGTGGATGGTGATGAATTAATCGAAAGTTTTGTTCATCATGTAGGATGTGTACTCAATATATGGCTGGCCAATGCGTTAGTTGAAGCGCGTTGGGAAATTCTAGATGAAACGATTAACAGCAGTGCCGGTGAGTGATATGAATTACAATTTATGGAAAATGATAGGCACTTTTAATGGCTTTCTATTGCCTTTGCGAGAAGCTCATGATCAATCTACTATGGTGACGATAGATTTAGTGGAATTACGCAGTCAGTTACGTTCTCAATTAGAGGAGCTACGTGGCGTTATTACTGAGCAATATTCAGAGCGTGATGCTTATTTCGTTATTTTCCCATTGACTGCTCATTGTGACGAAATGGTTAAAATGAAAATTTTGGATACTCAGCATTTGGAATGGCCGCCTTTGCAACAAGAATTGTATCAAGTGGCCGATGCTGGTGATTTGTTCTATGAATTACTCGATAATGCGCTGACTAAACTGGAGACCTTGCCTTTAGTTTATGAGGTTTATTATTTTTGTCTGCAGGATGGTTTTTGTGGCCGATATAGTCTTAATCCTGACAGGGTGACTGATTATTTAGAGAAGTTAAAAGCACATATACGCTTACAACCGATAACAATAACCCCGATAATATCGACGTCTATAAAACGCAGTCATTTTCGTATTCCTGATTATAGTTATTATATGTGCACTGCGTTACTGTTGTTATCGATCTATTCTTTTCTTACTCATCTGGCCGATACGTGGAAGCCGATCTAATATGATGACTTCACGGATTGACGAATTATTTTCTGCTGAAAACTTACGTCAGAACTGGCAGAGGCAAATCATACCTGACAATGACCCTTTACCGATTGCGTTTAATCTGGCTATCCATGCCAAATATCAAAAATTACAGCAATTGCTTGTTAGAAAGTATGAGGATATCTCCTGCTTATCCGTTAATTTTGATGAGCTAACAGAGGCAATTAATCAAACTTATCCACTGGAAGGCCCGAGTTTAGTGGTTGAGGCTAAAGATAAAGAGCGGCTTGTTAGTATGTTGGAGCAACTGGAAACTTTAGTGTGGGCCATGAGTTTGTCTAAAGGTAGGTCTTAATGAGCTTGCTGGAAACACGTATTGTAGAAAATAGTTGGCGATTTGATCCCATTAATTTGCTGACATTATTAGCTCATATTGGTTATGGCATGGAAGATATTTTGTTTTGCAGTCATTTTAGTACGTGTTCGCAACCGCGATTAATTCAGTCTGTCGAATTTAGAGGCTCACCTAAAAAAGTCCTTATTACGCTTAATCTAGGTTTATTGGGCGGGCAAAGTCTATTACCTAATTATTTATTTAAGTCGGTTGATGATAATGTCATTGAGGATCAACGCTTCTCTGAGTTCTTTGGTTATTTTGACGATAGATTATTGCGCCGCTATTTGTTAGCAATTTATCCTGAGCATGATCAAGCGATTGATCCGAGTTGGGAGATTAGAAAAAAAGCATCGTTACAAACTCTAAAGTTAAATAGTATCGCTAGCTTACATTGGTTGTCGCAACTGGTTTTTCCTGAATTACAGATTAGGGCAAAAAAAGTAACGTTACATAGACATATGGATTTAGGTGCACCTATTTTGGGGAAAACCCAGTTAGGTTACCAAGCGGTATTGGGAAAGATAAAAAAAATACCCGTGGCGGGAGTGCGTATTACGCTTATTAGTGATGAAGATAACTTTGCTAATAACCAACCTTGGCCTGATGAAGTTGAGCGCCGATTGCAAGAACTGATGTTTCCGATTTTGCAGGGTATAGATTTAGATTTGGAGCTTTGGCTAATGATAAGAAACCAAAGTACTAGCTTGAGCTTAAAAGCTAATAGTTATTTAGGCTATGAAAATATAGTAGGCGATGCCGATCAGATCCGGCAAATCAGAATTTTTTCGGGACGGTTATACGATTGGCATTAAGGACAACACAACATGAATATTGAGTTATTACAAGGTCAACTTGAGGTCATTGAAACTTTACGTTTTGATTCTACTGATCCTAGGCTAGATGAAATTGCGACTTTGGCTCAGGCTGGAGAATATACCGAAGCGGCCCTTCTTAGTGAAATTATTTTGACGTCTGGTATTTATGATGTCAGGTTGATTTGTTATTTTCTTTATGGCTACTGGCTAGAGCGCGGATTAGTTAACCTTGTTGAGGTCGTCGACAGTTTAAATAATATTATTGTCAAAAATTGGGATGCCCTAGGACCTATTAATAAACGAGAAAAAGTCTTTGAAAAAAGTCTGGAATGGCTACTTAAGCAACTATTAAAAAAGATACAATATGAAGAAGGTAAGAATACTGCATTGTGGCAAGAATGGAAAATAGATATTAATGCCGATCAGATAAATCAAATCCTGCAATTGGGTGGTGTATTGCGTTTAAGTCTTAATCATCAATTTGAAGATAATGCAGGTACTTTAGTTGATTTATGGAGCAAGATAGAACAATGGTTGCGGGTATTCCAACAAATTGAATGTCATTCATCAGAGCCTGATTCTGAATCAGAAATGTTGGCTGCTTTAAGCCTTGATGAAATTGTTCCCAGCGAAATAATTAATACGTCAATAAGACCTTTAACAAATACTGAATTGGCCCTAGAAAGCTCCTATCACATGGATTTGTTACTAAAGAAATTAGCAGCCTTTGAACGACTGATTGAAGAAGGAAAGTTTACTAAAGCAGCATTAATAGCAGAGGATATTAATCAAGCAGTAAGCAATTTCGATCCAAAAATTTATTTTCCCAACGTGTTCGAAACGTTTGTCAGGCTGCAAGCGCTTAATTTTGAAGAGTTGGCAGCTTATGCTTATCAGCGGGATGAGCAGTATTGGCAGATGATGCAAGATTGGTTAAAAGTTGATATAGATAGTTTTATAAAGTCTTAGGAGGCATGTTATGGGTTTTTTAGTAACGGGTAATGCGGTTCTTGCTTGTACTTTTGGTGCAGCCCCCTCAACGTTTCAAACATTACCAACCAATAAGGTGATGGTCAATATGCCTGCAGCTAATATTATTGATAATATACCTCTGCTTAATGTTTTACCTTTTGGTGTGTGTACGAGTATTGCAAATCCGTTGGTGATAGCGGCGACTGCTGCGGCTATGGGCGTGTTGACACCTATGCCTTGTATACCAATGACAGTAGCGCCTTGGATTGTTGGTAAACCGACCATATTAATTGGTAGTATGCCGGCGCTCAGTGATGACAGTAAATTGATGTGCATGTGGGGTGGTTGCATCAGCATCAATTTTGCCGGTCAAGTTAAAGTTATGCTCTGATGATATTTCCTTTAAACTTTTATCGAGCCGTTTATGTGGAAAGATGATTCTACAGGCTCTTGGTCGGCTGCCGGCTTTGCTTTCATTGAAAATACGTTATGGCAGGAAAATCGAAAATCTCCCGTCGATTTAGCTTGGTTAGAACAAAGTTGGAAGGATCCGACTGGATTTGGATTAGCATTACATGCTTATTGGCAACGGCGAAAAGGTAGTTCTTCTAAAAGTGTGCCTTGGGCTCGATATGATTTTTATCATGATGTACTAGTGCAACAAAAAGATCAAACGGCTACAGCTTTCATTTGGTTTGAACACGATAGTTGGCATAATTGGTCTTATGCAGAGCTAGATCAAGCCGTTAATAGCTTGGCAGCAACTTGGGAAACCGTCGGGGTGCAGCCAGGGGAAACGCTAGCTATTTTATATCCTCAAGGGCCGCTATGGTTAATGGCTATATTGGCCGGATTAAGATTGGGTTTAGTGGTGACACTCTTACCTCCGCAAGGCAATGCCTTTGTGAATCGTCGCCTTAATAATTTGGATCCAGATTGGTTGGTGATGGATCAATTGTATAAACATCAAATTGAGGCGATTTGGTATGAAAGAGTATTGCCTAATACCTTGTCTTCTACCTTACCGACACGACGATCCTATGATTATTTAGGCACAGCTGCGGTCGTGCAGTGTTTTGATCCAACCAGTGCAAGCCCCGATATAGTCTGTCAGGTGGATGCTGATAGTCTTTATTTAAATGCTATTCGAGATGGGACTTTTGCTTTAGGTATTAAGCCTGGAGACCGATGTGCCGCACCTGGTTGGCATGGTTTGGAAAGTCAACCGGCGTTGATATTGTCCGTTTTATTGTGTGGCGGTGCTTGGGTACACATTAACTTTTCTGATCTGAAAAAAGCACCAGAACGACTGATGGAACAATCCATTGATGTATTAGGTGTGAGTCGAAGTTTACGAGATTTACTCATGGATAAGCCATCGGCAAGTGAAAATTCTTGGCGCTATTGGTTTCGTCATCCTGCCGAATCGGCTGATTTTTATTTATGGCAAGATTTTATCGAGGATTTGCAATTACAAAATAGTTATTCCGGTAATGTGTTATGTAATGCCGCGAGAGGTGGAGCTATTTTGTTTTCGCCTCGGCGACGTGGCCAGTCTCATCATATGGTCTTACCTGCTGCAGGTTTGTGTTGGCAACTGGGTATCATTGATGCACCCGATTTGCCTAGTGTTGACGGTTGGGGGCGACTAGCCTTAGGTATAAAAAAAGATGAAGACGTCACTTGGGCCGATACACCTTATATAATTACACCCTATTTAAAGGGCTGGAATTATTTAGGCCAGTATCCTCGAGGTCGAGCCGGACGTACTTATCCTAATCAAGAGGTTCTGGAATTACTGGCGGATAAAGTTCAATATTTGGCATTAGTTGAAGCTTCCGTACATGGCGGTGATGCTGATTTGCGGCAGATGCTATTGGCCTTTGGCCCAAATGTTGATACCGTAGCCATACAGACGTGCATTGAAACTGAATTAGGTCATGAGTTTTTGCCTGATCGTATTGAATGGTTGCCGTTATTACCGCAACGAAATGAGGAGGGTGGCGCGGATCAAGATTGGTGTCAGTTTCATTATTTAACGGGGGAACTGTATCGTAGGCAACGTAGTGATATTTATCGTTGTTTGTCGGATTTGAAGCAGATGGTTTTAGAATAAAGCCGGTAGCTTTAAATATCCTAGGCTGGGTATACCCGATGCTGCCATAAATGCTATATGAGGTTTAGAAACGAATTAGGGGATTAGATCATGCCTAGCAATTATGATAAAGTCAGAACTTGCGTTGAACTATGCCGTTTTTCTTATAAAATGTATGCACAAATACTCAAGATTCCGTTTTATCCCTTTTTTGAAGCCAATGCGAAGCATACTTGCTCTGCTTTGGAGATAAGGCGTGAACGAAGATGAGTTATATTCACTACCAAGAGTAAGGCAATATTTATCTCCAGCGGGTCACGATATCCGTAACTTTGACCCGATAAAATATCGCTTGGATATTCCCCTAGAACCCTAGTAGGAGTAGTGTCTATCGTGAGAGTGAAATTGGTAAATATATTGTATTCGTACCTAGAGCATGGGATAAAAATAGGTGCGTATGCATGGTTTAGCATAGGCGGCGCAAGCATCTTTAGCATTAGGCATTGATGATTCACTCAGTTTTGCATTTATGAGGTGAATCCACCTTTACTATCAACTGCAACTTTAACAAAATAATAGAAGAAAGCCATTATCATGATCATTGAGAAATTTAATCTAAAAGCACAAGAATGTATTGAACGTGCCTGTCGTTTAGCGGTTGAAAAAGATCATGGTATGGTTACGCCTTGGCATCTTTTGGCGATTCTTTTAGCAACTAGCGATATTGGCAGAAGTTATTTAGAGCAAGCTAATATAGATTTGGTTAGACTGAGTCTTGCTGTTGATGGACAGCTTATTGTGCAGCCGAAGGCTTTAAAAAATACTCAACAAACTCCGATTAATCGTGAGTTAGAGCGCTTATTTATTTACGCTGAACAAGTCTCGGTGCGTATGTCTGATAAATATATGGGAATTAATCACTTATTGTTTGCCGTATGGGGGTTGGAAGAGCTGATGGCTGTCTTGACAGAGGCGGGCGGCACTAAAGAAGACTTTATTAAAGCACAAGAATCGTTGCCGAAGACGGGATATAAGAGTCGAGAAAGTTCTGGTGAATTTGAATATTTAGCTAAATATGCTCGTGATTTAACAGAACTCTCTCGACAAGGTGCATTAGATCCTGTCATCGGTCGCATCGATGAAATTGATTTAGCTATCCAAGTGTTGTGTAGGCGCATTAAAAATAACCCCATTATTATTGGTGAACCTGGTGTAGGTAAAACGGCTATTGTTGAAGGTTTAGCGCAGCGTATTGTCGCTGGTGATGTGCCCAAGGATTTAATCGGTTGTTCAGTTTTAGCGATAGATATGGGTTTATTGATCGCCGGTGCTAAATTTCGAGGTGAATTTGAGGAACGCTTTAAACGTTTATTGCAGGAAATTACCGATGCTGGCAATGTTATTGCCTTTATTGATGAAATACATAATGTGGTGGGCGCTGGTAAAGCGGAAGGCTCTATGGATGCGGCGAACCTACTAAAGCCGGCCTTAGCTCGCGGAGAAATTCGTTGTATCGGAGCGACGACTCATGAAGAGTACCGTAAACATTTTGAAAAAGACTCGGCTCTGATTCGTCGCTTTCAAGTTGTGAGCGTTGATGAGCCTGATGATGAAACTACCTTAATGATTTTGCGTGGTATCAAAGAAAAATATGAAATGCATCATGGTATACGTATTACTGAAGCAGGTTTGTTAGCAGCTGTACGTTTTTCTAGGCGATATATTGCCGATCGTTTTTTGCCTGATAAAGCCATTGATCTAATTGATCAGACTGCAGCAACCGTGCGTATAGCATTGTCTGCTAAACCTGCTGAATTAGAAGCTTTGGATCGACGATTAGTGGCCTTGGAAATAGAAGGCTATTCACTGGCCAATGAGTTATCGGAAATTCGTAAACAACAGGTTTATAACGAACTGGTCGAATTACGTCAAAAAAGTATCGCCATGACCGAACGTTGGGAGCGTGAAAAACGAGCCATGACAGAAGTGCAAGGTACTCGTAAATTATTGGAAGACGCTAGATTGGAAATGGAACAGAAAATTCGTGAGGAAGATTTTGTACGGGTTGCCGAATTACAGCATAAAGTGATTCCCCAAGCGGAAAGAACCCTCGCTGAATATGCTGATATCGATACCTCAGAAATGAGTGCTCAGAAAAACTTTATTGATGAACAGGATATTGCAGCGATGGTCGCTAGGTTGACAGGTATTCCGGTTGCTAAGATGCTTGATTCTGAACAGCAACGCTTATTGCAATTGGAAAGTCACTTGCGGGAGAGAGTGGTAGGCCAAGAAGAGGCTGTTGCCGCAGTCTCTAAAGCTATACGACGAGCTAGGACTAACATCCAAGATGCTAATCGCCCACTAGGGTCTTTCTTGATGTTGGGGCCAACGGGAGTGGGTAAAACCGAGTTGGCAAAAACACTGGCTCAATTTTTGTTCAATGATGATCGGGCCATGATTCGTATTGATATGAGCGAATTTATGGAGAAACATTCGGCAGCTAGGCTTACTGGAGCACCTCCAGGCTACGTGGGTTATGAAGAAGGTGGTTTATTGACTAACCAAGTACGTAGTAAGCCTTACAGTGTGATTTTATTCGATGAAGTGGAAAAAGCCCATCCAGATGTATTTAACTTATTTTTACAGGTATTAGATGAAGGACGTCTCACCGATAGCCAAGGTCAATTAGTTAATTTTACTAATGCCCTTATTTTAATGACCTCTAATTTAGGATCTGAATATATAGAGCCGGTAGAAACTGAAGAAGAGCAGCAAAACATGCAATCCTTGATTATGGAAAAAGTGCGAGGCCATTTTCGACCTGAGTTTCTGAATCGACTGGATGATATTTTAATATTTCGTCAATTGACTTTAGAAGCCATGCGCCCCATTACTGATATTCAATTGCAGCGCTTGGCTAAGTGCTTGCTAGATCGTGATATTCAATTAGAGGTTGATGATGAAGCCAGTAATAGCTTAGCGCAATGGGGATACAATCCCTTATATGGTGCGCGGCCTTTAAAAAGAGTTATTCAAAATAAATTGCAAGATCCATTAGCTGAGTTGTTGCTTAATGGAGAGCTTTGCGATGGACAGCGAGTTGCAATTAGTGTCAGCGATGGAGAATTGGTATTTACCTGTATTGGTGGAGATATTTATTCAGATGATACCGAAATACCCTCTGAGAAAAAGGTGGATTAAATGGATTCAGAGTCTTCATGGGGTACGTTTGTCTCGATAGTTTACGCATTAAGCGGGTGGGCATGGCTAGGTTTAGCAATAGTTTTTATATTGCTAGGTGTGTTGAGTTTTTTAATATGGAAACGTAAGTACAGCAAAGAAGTCAATAAGCTGGAGATTCCTGAGCTCATAGTCCCCAGTAAGTTGCTATTACCAATTAACAGTTTAGTTGATATATGGCATTCTTTTGTAAAGAGTATTCCGTGGCGACTACGATCAAATGCCCTGAGTCAGCCATTTTCTTTGGTTATAGGTGATGCAGGTAGTGGTAAAACAGGCATTATTGATCGCTATGCTGATTGGCAAGGGCAAGATTTTCGTTTTCACCCTAGTGCCGTCGATGAAAGTTTGCTGCAAATCTATTTGGGCGCTAAATCATTGGTACTGGAATTTAGTTCATCACTGCTTTATGACACCAGTACTGCAGCTTATGATGCATTAAAAAAATTATGGCAGCGATTGCCCACAAGTCCTCAAGTATTAATGGTTATTGATGCGACGACCTTGCTGACACCTCAAACTGAATCCTTGCATCAATTAGGGTATGCATTATTTGGTAAATTGAAAGTATTTAGTGAGTTAGAGGGTAAGTCTCTACCTCTTATTTTGGCTTTGAGCCATATGGAGAAGGTTGAGGGCTTCGTAGAATTTTGTGTTTTTTTAGGAGAGGCTGGCATTCCTTTACAACTAGATTTTCCTGAAGGAGATGGCATCAACCATATAGAATCTTGTTTAGATGATTTTCAGCAACATCTGCATAGGGCGCTGGTAACACGTCCCGCTCAGGAATACCTTAAAATAGTTGCGTTTCTTAATGACGTATCCCGATTATTTAGAATTTTGGTTGATTTTTTGCGTATAGCTGGATTGGAACAGGGCGTTGACGCTCCTGCTGTGGTTAGGCTTTGCTTATTGTCCGAACAAGTAAATAGTCTTGGTTGTCAGCCTTTTACTCTGCCTGTCGGAATAGAACAGCGCCCGCGATTAGCATTAAATAATCATGCTAAATATGCATTGGGATTAGCCTTGGCAGGCTTGATCTATTTCATTGGTGGTTATAATTATCAGCAATATCTGGTTGCTAATGCCTATGAAAATATTAAAGATATATCTTACACGCCAGTAGAGGCTTATTCAGAAAGGATTAGTCCTTTATTTATTGATTTTAGTAGTAATTTGAATAAAAATGCTTTATTGAGCTTTATGCCTGCCTTTTTTGAAAAAGCACAACAAAAAAATAATTACCTATTGATAGCAGGAGTTCGTAAATATTATTTGTTGCCGGTATTAAAACAATTGCAGAATGAACCGAACGCTAATTTTAAAACTATTCGCTGGCTTACCCTGTTATATTCGACGCCAACCAATGAAATGGGTGAAATTATAAAGAGACGTCCAGATAAAAATCCTGTAGATATGATTAAATATGGATCATTAATTAATGATTATATTAGCTACAATACCCATACCGAAGATTTGGATCATTTGCTAAATGAAATTACCTATAATACATCTCAGGGATACTTAGAAGACGAATTGCCTTGGGTAGCGTTATTTCACAATTTTCAGGGAATACTGAAAAAACCATTTATTCAGCAAGCTGAGTTTAAAGAACTACAAGAACAATTAATACCATTTTTGCAGTTTATTGATGTATTGGGGTATAACAGCAAGAATGACGAGGAAATTATGTGGCTGAAACAGCATACTAATTTACACTATGATTTTACGGATAAATCGAATTTACGCCAAAAAAGTATCAGTCAATTATTAATATTGGTAAGTCATCTAAAATTGAATGCCATTGATAATTGTTCTGTCACTGCGTCTTTGAGCGAATGTTTATCAATGGTGCAAGTAATAGCGAATGCTAAAATAGACAGTGACTCTTCTGACATGGAAATTAATTTGGGAGGGGAGCATTTTTCGTTTACGTCTAAGCAATGGAGCGAGTTAATTATACGTAGTCGGGTGACAATGATGCTCCGTAATTTGATAGTTACCCACAGAAATAACGATGGCTGGATCTTTTTTTCTTCAGCATCTATTTATACGAATGTAGAAATGAACTCATCTAATAACGACGGTGTAATTTTTACGCGTAATGCGCGTATTGATGGACGTTTGACAATTGATGCATTTGAGCAAAATGTTAAGCCAGCCATTATGGCTTTAACGGATATTGTCGCTAACTTACCAATTGATATTAATGAGAAAAAGAATTTCAATGCTTTTGTACTTAAAAATCTTGATGCTTACTCTGATCATTATGTCAGTTCTTATTTGAATTACTTTAAGGAATTTCAGATAGATATTGATTCCACTTGGGGATTGAATTATGTACTACATGATTTACAGGAGCCTAATGCTCAGTTATTAAATGTCTTAGTGCAGATTAAGAACAATACGGCATTAACTTTGCCTGCATCAGTTGGTTTTCAATCATTTGCACAAAAATTGATAGTATTTCGTTTTATTCAGCAATTAATGGAGGAAAAAAATGGAATTTATCCAGAGTTTCAAAAGTACCAATTGCTGATGGCACAAATGCAACAAGAAATGAGTACGCATGAACCTTATGAGCAAAAAAAGACGACAGGTGATAGTGATGAGGCTTTAAAGGCCGCATTGTCTCCGCTAGGTAGGCTTGCATGGTCTATGCAACTTAATGAAGAGGGTTCGTACCTGAAATTAACTAAAAGCTGGCTACAAAAACTAGGTATTCAGGCTGATTGGCAGCAGCCATTTCTGGCTCCGGCGCAAAAGGTTAAGGAGTATGGTACTGCTGAAATTAATCGTAATATTGCGGGTATTTGGGCTGATATTTGGGATTCAAATGTAGCTCCGTTATTGGTTAAATTCCCTTTTACTGAGAATGCTGCTCCCGATAATGAATTGACTGTAGATGATTTAATGAAAACTTTTCATCCTAAACAGGGCTTATTTTGGGATACTTTTCATCAATATTTGGCCCCTTTATCTAAATTCAGTAATGGTGTATGGATCAGGCAGCATGAATTGTCGACTAACCTAGTATTACCTAATAATTACTTGTCTAGACTTAATGCTATACAAAAATTGACTACTAAGCTATGGGACAGTCAAGGCAATCCTAAGCCCTTAGATATATTAGTTAAGCCTGGTTTATTACCAACTTTTGATAATAGACAGATTCCTAAAGCACCTTTAGTTTCTTTATCTTATTTACGACAAGGCAATGCTTCGGCATTGGGCTTTAATCAACAGGCTGAGTGGCAGAAATTTCCTTTGGAATGGTGGCTAGTTCAGCCGGTAGAGGTTGGTATGGAATTTCGTAAAGATGTAGATCCGACTCGAGTTTATACTGATATGGTTGTGGATGATTCTAATTGGAATTTTTTTAAGTTGTTGCAGCGGGGACATATCGCTGAAACACAACGTTATCGATGGTCATTGGCTCATCCTAATTTCCCCAAGCAACCATTAAATCTTGAATTTTTGATTCAGGGTAATCCCTTGGCTATTTTTAGCGATGTTGCAGGGAGTTAGGTGATGTTATATCGATTTTTCTGGAAAATTATTGTGCTAGCAACTGCTGTTTTGCTAAGTTCTTGCTCCAGCGCACCAACTCCTCCGCCAGATTTGGTTTTTAATGTTAAGCCAGCAATTCAAGCTAATAATGGTGGTTTATTTTATTTTGTGGTGCGTAAAGCTAACGAAAAGCAATTCATGTTGGAAACTTATGCGGATGTTGCCAGCAAAGCTTTTTCTGATCCACCCGATGCTGATAGTTTAGGCGTTTTTTCTATAGTTCCCGGCAGCAAGCAAGAATGTAAAGTTAGTCAACCCGCACAAGGTACTGTTGCTTTATATTTTTTACTAACTCAGCCTGGCGGCCAATGGAAGAAATTAATTGCTATGCCTTTTCAAGAAAGCTATGACATTAAAATAAAAGCCAATAATCAGGTTCTAATTAGTGAGCATAAGTCTTGGTATTCGTTGTTTTAAATCTGATAAGAGAGCATCCGCTGCGAGACAGGAGTCGAGTAGTCCCCAGAAGCGATAGTGCATGTGTTTTCACGGAGCGTCTCTTTGCGTAGTGAAAATGCAGGCTTTACGAAAT